>Ga0208616_1000085_pt1 | contig 32970 bp, 22 predicted proteins | sample CryBogCBE16Oct07_FD_184575 | JGI IMG/M metagenome (GOLD analysis project Ga0208616, IMG submission 184575) | Freshwater microbial communities from Crystal Bog, Wisconsin, USA - CBE16Oct07 (SPAdes) (version 2) | ecosystem: Environmental > Aquatic > Freshwater > Lake | place: Crystal Bog... | reverse complement strand
GTACAAATGCGAATGGAGATTTACATCCAACGAATGTAGCACTTTTACCATGTATAAAGTATGCTCAAACGCAGGCTCTTACACAAGTTGGTATTGATGCGCAAAATGTATTGAATGCAGTTAATTCAGCATTGAATAGTCTCAATACATCAGTAGACAACGTTAATACCCTAGCTAGCGGACTTTTTACTCTCGAGAGAGGACATGTTAAAAAGTTTGCTAGACAGTCCAGTCTTCATCTCGGATCCATTTTGGTAATTACGACTGATAACAGAGTATTAGCGTGGGGTTGGCAAGGAAACCGCACAGTGGATTATGCTAACAATAATATTTCTCCAAACCAAGCTGGCACAATAAGATTTATCGACGATAACAACGAAGACTATCTTACTACTCATCCGTCTGTCACAATTGTGGACGTAACATACTCTTCCCATCAAGCAATGGCGTTGCTCAGCGATGGAACGGTTTGGTTAAACGGTTACAATCATAATGGGTGTTTTGGAATTGCAGATACAGTACCGGACTACACATGTGGATTTAGAAAAGTTGTTTTTCGTGATAATGCTTTTATAACATCTATTTGTCTCAACGGAAGTGGTTCAGACGGCTATGAAAGCTTTGCAGCAATATCTAATACTAATAATTTATATCTTTGGGGACAGAATACACAAGGTCATTTAAACACTGGAAATACTGTTGACGTATTAACACCAACGAGAGTATCAACACCCGGAATAATAAACAACGCTTCGAAAGTGTTTATAAGTGGTTCCGATGGAACAGCAACGGTAGTTGTGACTAAAGACGGAAAAGTATACGTGTGTGGTTACAATGGATACGGTCAACTAGGTACAGGAAATAAAACAGCTCCTTATACGTTTGTTCAAGCTAAACAAGATAATACAACTTATATTACAGGCGTGAAAAGTATTGTTGAAGGGGCTTGGGGCAATTTTAATAACGTATTCTTGTTAAAAACGGATGGAACTGTTTGGGGTTGCGGAACTAATAATTACGGTCAACTTGGTCAAGGAGGAACAAACACAACCGACCAATTATACTTTACACAAGTTACTAATTTAACTAATATTACAAAAGTATTAGCTAGTGGTTTGTACGGTTACGGAGTTTCAATGATTGCGTTAGACTCTTCCGGAAACGTTTATACGTGGGGGTACAATGCTAACGGAGAATTAGGCACTGGAAATCAAGCGACTGTGTATACACCAACACTTGTTGCATCCGGAGCAACTGATATCTTTGCACACAACGGATTTAATACAGGAAAAGCAACAGGATTTATTAAAAACAACAAGTTTTACGCTGCAGGCTATAGAGTATTTACTGATCCAAGAACGGACGGAAACGTTCAACCTAATTTTTATCCAATGCACGTAAAAAACGTTGTAGATGCTCTTTTTGTACCAGGTGGTGTAGGAGATTATGGAGATAATGAATCCGTAATGGTTATTACTAATACGGGTTGTGTTTATGGTCAAGGCGTATGTCAATGGTATACGCTTGGAGCAATTAATCAAAACATCTACACTCCTACTAGATTGTTGTAATCATACTTTTACAATTAAATAATATAATATGGCAACAAAAACATTAGTTAGCAATCTCGAAATGGCTTCGATGCCTGGTAACAGCGTAAAAGTTAATTCGTCTCCAAATGATACTCAGCCAACTGATGTAAGTTTACAAACAGGTCAACTTTTAGGTCATGCTGGTAATGGAGTAGGAGCCGTTAATTTAGTTGGAACACACGGCATTGATGTTACTTCAGATAGTAAAACAAACACTTTTACAGTTGATGGAACAAAATTAGAAGGAGTGCCTATTGGCACAGTAATGTTTTTTGCTGCTTCGGCCGCTCCGGCTGGTTGGACTGAATGTAATGGCGAAGCTCGCAATAGACCGGCTTTTATTGATTTGTTTAACGTTATTGGATATACGTTTGGTGGTTCTGGAAACACGTTTTATCTTCCAGACCTTCGTGGACAGTTTGTAAGAGGTTGGGATCATGGTCTAGGTATTGATTCAGGAAGAACGTTTGGTAGTAAACAAAACGATCAATTGCAAAAGTTTGATTTGAGTGCTGAAACTGGAGTAGTTCCGGGGTCTGCCACAGATGTAGTAATGCAACTTGAAAACGGAAGAGGTTATAACACTGGATCTACAGGTGGTAATGGAGTATTTACAGACGGATCAGCTTGGAAAACCTCTCCATCATCTTATACAAAAGTAACGCCAGTAAACGCTAACGTTGGATCTGAAACACGTCCAACAAATGTAGCTCTTCTTCCCTGCATCAAATATACAACTGCAACGAGTCTCAATACTCTCGGCGTCGATGCTCAACGATTAATAGATTTGATTAACGCTCTTGAAGCAACCAAAGGAATAACGGGAGTTAAAAATACTCTTATTAACGGAGACATGCGTATTGATCAAAGAAAATGTGGAGGAGCGTTTGTTGTTCCTCAATCAACTAACGGCAACAGAACTTATTACGGTTCATGTGATAGATGGTGCTTTCAGTCCGATAATAGTACTATGACTGTACAGCAAATAAACGGAGTTCGACTTGGTACTTCGTATGCACTTCAAATGACTGGTGCTGCAGGAAATTCAATGGCTTATCTCTTTCAACGTATAGAATCATTGGATTGTTGTGGTCTTGTTGGCCAAACAGTTACACTTTCGTTTAAAGCTGCATCAAACGTTAATATAAATACTTCTGTAGCTGCAACGTATGCTCAAGCTCCTGACGCTTATACAACCAACGGCGGAGTTAGCTTTTTTACACAATCCTATACAGTTACAGACACTCCAAAAACATTTAGTTTTACGTTTGTTATTCCTTCCGGCGGCATTAACGGTTTAGAAATTCTTCCTTTTAGAGGTATTCTTGCAGCAAATCAAAGCATATATATTTCCAACATTCAATTGGAAATTGGTTCATTACCAACACCATTTGAGAATAGACCGTACTCAACAGAATTAATGTCCTGTCAACGATACTTTGAAACATCGTACGGTCGCAATCAAGCTCCAGGTACACCGAATGCATCTACGTCTGCGTGGACATACGCTAATTCCAGTTCCTTGTATTATAATATATATGTTACCTACAAAGTGACAAAACGAATTAACGCTAGTATAAAATGGTACGATCCTGTAACCGGAGCTGCTCAATCTATACACTCATCCACTCAACATTCTTATCCAGATGGCACGACTTATCCACAAGATCTCGAAGGAGATTCACAGTCCGGTTTCTCTTTGCAGCTTAACTTTAATGGTGGAGCTCAGGATTACTACATCCATTGGACAGCCGACTCGGAAATCTAATTAAAAATTAAGGTGCTTCTCAGTAAGCACTACAAATTCGCTTCCGTGTTTAGCAGCAAACGCTCGGGCCGCTTCCCATTTCTTTTGATTCTTAATATACTCTCCTTGTCTTCTTAATAAAGACTTTGTGTTTCTTGTTTGTACTGGAGGAAGAGTTTGAGCGTGAGGCTTTATTTCGATAAGAAACTTTTTAAGAGTTCCTTCTTTATCTCTCATTGTAACATTGAAATCGATAAAATATCTTGAAACTCTACCAGTAAGAGGGTTTTGATAAGGTACTATAACAGATTCTGATCCCCAGGAAATAATATTTGGGTTGTTATCGAGCAGTCTACATACTCGTAATTCATACGAGCTGCGATAGTATATGGGAAAGGTACCCCGATATTTTTCTGGGTATGTACACGTATAAATACCTTGTTTATACTTTTGTGTTCTTTTCCTGTTCATATAGTCTTATAAGTTCTTCTCTATCTATACAACACTTGTCACTTTTACTTAAATTTACAGATCCAGGAAGCACATGCAAATTGTACTTAGATGATATTATTTCTACTGGCAGTCCGTCTAAAAATCCTTGATATGCACTATATTTATGATCCAGGTGATAACCTTTAGTTCCGCTTCGTCTAGGTAATAAATTAGGATTAATTTCCTTTCTGTATTTTTTATATGTTTTTCGTGTCAACAAATCCACTGTTCCTCTGTATATTTTAAATTGTTCATACAATTCAGAATTAGCCAATCGTTTTTGTAGAGCTGTTTCAGACGCTTTTTTTGTTCTAGCTTGTTTGTCTTTCTTTGAAGCTGTCTTTTGCCATGCGTGAGAACCTGTCTGCAGCATTATATCTTGAATAAATCTTTCTTTTTCTTCTGGTGTGAGTTTGTTCATCCAACCAAATTTTTGTTTTCTTTCTTCGTCAGTTAATAAAGAATTATTTGTTTTGGCTTTATTGGCTCCTTTTTGTATACGTCTTTGCTTTTCAGTAGGATCCATGGTCGAATGCATTCGAGTTACATTGCTTTTAACTTTGTTAACAAATTCTTTATATCTTTTCGAATCAGCTTTTAATTTTTTTCTAAACAACGTACAGGAACAGGATTGGCTAGAACACGTTTCAGAATAACCTTTAAATATTGTTTTATAGTTTGCTTCTTTTCCGCAAATGACACAAATGCCTTCCGTTTTCTTTTTGCAGTATGTGTCATAATAAGTTTTACCATTAAAACCATGTAAGTCTCTTAAGTGTTTTACAAAAACTCCTCCTCTATCAAATTTTGTATTACAAATCAAACACTCACAATTTCGAGGCCGTTCGTTTCTTAAACAGCCAGCTTTTTTTGCAATACTGTGTAAAGTTTGATACGACAAGCCAAATCTCTTTACACACTCTGCAAACGTATGACCTTGCTGATAGTATTCTAAGGCTTCTTTTTTTGATTCTTTTTCTTGGGCTCTATAGTAATCTGGATCTAATCCGTTTTCCGTAAGAATTCTTTTAATTGTTGCTGAATCCACCTTATAGTGTTTTGCTAAACGTCCTACAAGTTTTAGTTGAACAAAAAGCTCTTTTATATCAGAAAAAATGCTTCTATCTACTTTTAAAATGAAATTGCCTTTCATAAGTGTTTCGTTAAATAGTTGAGCAGGACAGCCACCTGTGTTTCGGTGGTTGCTTTTTAACTGTAATTAAAAAGCTAACTGCTTCTTTTATTTAAGCAAAACTAGAGCAAACTTGTCCGTTTCCGGTTCACTTATTCTTCTTCAGATTCAAACTCTGCATGTTCTCCACACTCAGAACAAATGTCATCAGACAGAGATGAAGGCGGTGCACCACAACAACCAGAAAGAAGTCTGTTATCGTGTCTTTCCATAATAGTTTTGAAAAAAGATTCAAACGAAAGACTTTCTTCAAACTTAAAACCAGAAGCTACTTCAGCAACTTTATCATATCCGTCTTGTCCAGCCATTTCGATATCATCGCCACTTAAGTCAAAGTGATGTAATGCTTCAGTTGTTTCTGGATCATGTGGATCTTCAAACGTACGGCCATCAATTTGAAAAAATTTATAGTCAGGATTTTGTCCAAGTTTGTAATATAGATCTAATTTTGAACCCTCGTGACCAGCAATGGTGTATCCTACTTTTGCAAAATAACCTTTGTTGTCTTTATGAACACCAGCAAAGGTAAGTTTTCCACCCACTGCATTTGTATCTAAACTTTCGTTTGTGTTAGCGTGGATAGCTTTCATCTGAGCTTCAGCACGAGCTTTTGGAAGTGGCTTTTTAGAAAAGCATTTCTTGCTGTTCTTTTTACAAACTTTATATTTTCCGTTTCCGAAAGGACGTAGATCGTATGGCATAATCTTATTTATTCTTTTTTACACAATTAGGAACCATTTTGCCACCTTTCTTCTTCATACCTCTTTTAACATAACCCTGCCAACAGTGTCTGCAGCAAAATTTTTCTTCGAGATATTCTTTAAAAGATTTCATATTACCAGTTTCTACAACTCCAATAATTTGCTTTAAGTTTGCTTCCTGGATTTTCGCAGTGATGTCTAGCTCTGTAAGATTTTCTACGTTTTGGATTAGACTTTTTGATCTTTAAGTTAGCATCTCCGTAACGAACAATTCTTTCTTTGTCTCCTTCTTTAGCTTTAACAACAAATTTCTTTTTACCATAACCAGGTTCGCCTTGACGAATTCTACGAGGTTTGTTTGCAGGCATTTTAGACTTATCAGTCTCTTCTAAAATTTGTTCTACTAAGAGTTTGAAATCCATAAAAGTATTTATCTTAACCAATAAAGAACATTGAAGGAGCAGAATCCTGGTGTTCGTTCATAAGTTCTTGTTCTAAGGTTTTCTTTTCGTCTAATCCTTCAGCTAATAATGCTGAATAATTCACATTGCCTCCACCCATAAGAGCAGTACCAGTAAACTTTTCACGAGTTCTAGCAATACCAATTTTTGTTAAAGCTAGAGCATACTTTTGAACCCATCTTTCACGAATTAAATCTTTGATTGGTCTTTCAATATAACAACCAACAACACCAAGATATGTATTTGTCTTTTGAGGTTCAGGAAGAATCTTAAGAACTTGTGTTCTTGGATCAAATCTAAATTGTGGAACCATCGCTAGTACTTTATTTCTAATCTTGATAAAGTCTTTTAGAACTTCCCAGGTTGTAAGATCAAAACCAAAATTACCAATCATATAGGAAGAATAGATCTGTTGAGCCATTGACTGTTCCAGAGTAAACAAAGTGTTAATACCAGTATCTTCTCCTTTTGAGAATTCAAAGCAATCAATAACTCTTCTCATTGATCCTAAATCTACATCCACAGCTGCTGACAGAGAAGGAGTAGCACTTATTGAAGGATATTCTACTAAACCGTCAATATTGCTTGACACTCCAACACCACCAAGCTCGGGAGTAGCATTTACCATTTTATAAACGTCGATGCCGTATCCTTGAATATATACTTTTGAATCAAATACTAAATATTCTTCTGTATATCCAGCCCATTTTGTAAAATATTCAATTGCATCTGTGATAAAATCGTATATTTGTTCATCACTTACTTCGAGATTGATGAGAGGAGCACCAAGCTGTCTTTGAATTCTTAGAGACAAATCATCATACGTAACAACTGAGGTATTGTAGTTTGTTCCACCTTTATAACCTTGAGGGAGTACTGACATATATATTACTTATTAAACTGGAGGCATAGGAGCTGCTTCAGGTGGTGCTCCTCCGGCCTCTGGTGCTGGGGCAGCTTCAGCTCCTCCAGCTTCTGGTGCAGGGGCTCCAGCTTCAGTTCCTCCAGCTTCTGGTGCTGCTGCGCCTCCAAAACTTGGAATCTCTTCAGCTCCTCCACCGCCACCTCCGCCGCCAAGTAAGCCACCTCCAGCTTCGCCTCCGCCAGCCTCTCCTCCACCAGCTCCAGCGTTACCCTGTTGAAGAGCAATTTGTTCTCTGAAGTTTGGACCCATTGACTTAATCTGATCAAGTTCCCACGAAAGAGCTGCATCTTTTCTAAGCCATTCTCTATTCTCTTTCATGTGCTCAGCAGTCATATTCAGATAATATTTCTGAGCATATGATTTTGACATTGCTTCGGACTGCGTAGCTGTGTTGTAGTTGTCAAACTTAAGTTGCAACAACTCTTGATTGCGCATTGCCATGAATGATGTGGGTTCATGGAAACGAACTTTGATTGCTGATTCTTTGATCTTATACTTGGACCAATAGCCTTTAAGCTTCAAGTGAGTGATGAAAGTATTCTTAATACCAGATGCAAACTGAGCTTGAAGACGAATAATAAATCTAGCAAATCTTAGTTCTTCTCTTGTAATTTCTTTGCCATCAACAAATGTAACATCTTGCTTTAAGAAGCGAGACACTGGAACTTTTAAGCTTGTATACAACTTAGTCAGGAAGTAATCGAGATCTTTAATTTCGCCAAGAGCTCCACCAGATGGAAGAGTTGATACATCTGTACCTTTACCTTGCTGATCGACAGGGAACCAATAAGCATCCAACATCGACTGAGGATCATAAACGTTTGCTACTTGACCATTTGCACTGTTGAAAGTCTTTTTGGACCAATACTTCATCATCATTCCTTTGATATGAGATTCGGCCTTTGGAGGAGGCATGTTGCCTGTATAAACCTTGAACACAAGACGCTCTGGAGCTCTTACAAGACGGTAAATGACAACTGAATCTTCAATGAGTGATAGTTGTCTATAAGCTCTTTTTGCATTTTCAATAAATGGAAGTCTTATTGTTCTGAATTCGTTCCAGATACCAGAATTTATGTAAGAAACTTGAGCTTTTTGCAAAAACATCAACTCGCTTTGATCTTCTGTATTAATAGATTCTGTCGGTCCTATAACAGGCTTGTTGAGTAAGAAACCTTTAAGCAGTTCGTTCTGTACATTGTGATAAACAGGATTAATAAACTCGCAAGGTATCGACATTAGTCCTATAATTCCAAGGTCTTCTCTACCTTCTTTGATTAGATTTTCAAAGAAAAGCTCTCCATCAATAAGAATGTCTCTGAATTTCTCCCAACCAGTGTTTTCAAGATCAAAGATCTCAATAAACGAACGAAATTCTGCTGTGATAATGTCTTGAACAGTTTTTGTATAGTTTCCTTTTAGCTTAAAATCGACAATATTGTTTTCATCATCATATACGATACACTCATCACAAATTTCATCTAAGCAATCAGCAAGCTCGGCATATGATGCCATTCTGCGATAATCTTGCAATCGTCTGTTTTTATCTTTGTCCAGACTTGCATACATGAAAGCCTGATAGTCTTTATTGATAGCAAAGTTACCAGGTGTTCCTGTCCCGTAATTGTCTTGATTTGGATTTTGAGCAAGAAAAACAGATTGATCCTGCAACATCTCATCTCTAAGAGATGCCTCATTTTTAAACTTATAATACTTGGGATTATTTCGGATCATCGCATCGATGATCTGATATGCGTAAGGCAGTCTTGAAGCAAAAGCTCCTAAGAGTGTCGTTGAAGGATATGCTTGTTGTTGCACTCCAGCTTGTCCTGAACCCGGAACTCCTCCGTTACTGCTATATGCTCTGTATATCATGTCTTTAAGTTATTTATATTGTTTGCACGAATAAACTACAGTTTCTGTCTTGAATATTGCTAAGTACCTTATTAAGATAATTCTGCATGTTTAACAAGAAGCAGGATCAATTAAGTCTTCAGCCAATATCAAAAGGTCTGTATGCTTATACTTCTGAACGAGCTGGAGATTTTTTGTTGTTTGTCGAGTCTTTAGATACTTGTTATAAATTTTTGTATTTGCCTGGAGCTGATCCGTTTTATTTGACACTCGAAGACTTTACTAAAGCTGTTAAAAAGGGAATTTTGGAGTTTGTGGATCCTGTTCCTGAAGAGGTTTACAGAGAGGCTCTTGAATTTTCAAAATATTCTGATAAAAATCTTGACTTGTCCTTTGGCAAAAAGGTATTGTAGGGTCGATGAAACATACTAAAAATCAAAACAACGTCAATATTAACACAATGAGCCTTTATGAACTTTGCCGATGGGCAGCTCTAAAAGATGCAGTAGATATTATTGGAGATAAATGCGATGAGAAGTCTATTAATTTTGATAGCTTTGATCTCAAGCCTTTAGACCTTCTTAAATATGTTGATATTGCAACAGATACTCTTTATAATAAAGTACTAACAAATGAAATACGCTGAATATATAATAATCGGAATATCACTAGCATTAACTGTATTAATTTCAACGCTAATAGGTTTAGCAGGATATAATATTCATGGACCTTTTTGGAGTTGGTTTTCAATATCTTTCTTGGTTCAAGTTATTATCTTTGTCGGTTGGAATTCGTATCTAATTCAAAAAGATTATTACAAACAACAACAAATAGATGTTCAGGCACTTGAACAACTTTCTAAATTTACTGTTAAGCTTAGTTGTGCTTATTGCAAACATAACAACAATGTTCCTATTCAATTAAATCAAAGAAATACATTTAAGTGCGATAATTGCAAACAGAGTAACAGTGTTCATATGCAATTTACAGCTGCAACTCTAACAACTCCAATTGAAAGCGTAAAAATTCCTTTACTTGAAGGAGACTCTGTAGAGTTTAAAGTAAGAGATTAAATAATAATGTGAGAAGTTACGCCGACTATAGTATTTACAATACCCAATATCCTGATGCTCTAGCTCCAAAGTCTAAAAAGGCTATGCCTTTTCCTTTAGAAAACTTTGATTCTCAGATTGCAGAAGCGTATGCCAAAATGAATACTATTTTAGGAATGATTAAAGCAGCAGAACAAAATCCTGTTAATCATACTGACGCTAGAAAAGCTAGACTTGACTCTTTAAAGTACAAAACAAAGTCAGCTCTTTCTATTATTCAAACAATTTCAAAACAAGCTGGTGACCTTTGGTATTAATTGTTGAAAAACATTATAATTGCTCTAAATTATATACATGAGCAAACCTGTAATTTATCACGTAACTCCAGAACAAGTAGGTAAAGAAGATCTGACTGATTATCTTCGCAATGCAATCAATAAGCAGTTTGCTGGCAAAGATTATTATATCTCAAAAGAAGTTATCGAAGAGAAGGCTACACCTTATTCTGAAGGAAAGCTTAGAAAGCTTAGAGGATTCCTAATCAATGAAGGCAATGCTGTTGGTCATGCTATTTACTTTGACGTCACAGCTTGTCAGACAGGTATTAATTGGATGGGACGATGAATAACGAATTTATTAATTCAGCAACTTCAACAATTAAAGAAGTTGCAAAGACGATGCAAGAGCGTGGAGATCAATATGCTGATACGTGGGGCAAGGATGGTTGCTGGCATTTGACTCGAGCTCTTATTAAGAAATACACTGGAGCAGAAGATATTACAGACGAAACATGCAAAGCAATAGCGTTAGCTACTTTTATTGATCAAAAGTATTCTCGTTTTGCTGGAGGTTACAAAAGAGACACAGCTATTGATCTTGTTAGTTACATTTCTGCTTTAGCGCACGATGTAAAGGAATAAGCTCATGTCGGAATCTATCTTTGTTCAGATAGCAGCCTATAGGGATCCAGAATTAGTTCCAACTATCCGACATTGCATATCTCGAGCAAAACATCCCGAACGACTTAAATTTGGTATTTGTTATCAGCATGATATTGTAAATTCTCTTGAAGAGTTTGATGATAATGATTCTATAAAGACTGTAAAAATTCCGTTTACTGAGAGCAAGGGGGCGTGTTGGGCTAGATCAAAAACAAACGAACTATATAACAAAGAAGATTTTACTTTGCAGATTGATTCTCACATGAGATTCATACAAGATTGGGACGAAGTATTAGTTAATATGTGGAAAGATCTCAACGATTCAAAAGCTATACTGTCTTCTTATCCTCCCGAATATCAACCAAGCCAGTCAGAAAGTGAATGGAAGCACATCCCTCATATATGTAATGTGTATTCTTTTAGAGATAGACAAACGGAACAAAGACCAAAAACTCCAGATGACATTGAAACGAGAACTACACCATACAGAGCACTTCATATTGCAGCTGGATTTTTGTTTGGACCTGGTTCAATCGTAGAAGATGTACCATATGATCCAGAATTTTATTTTTCAGGAGAAGAGACAGCATTAGCTGTAAGACTCTTTACACACGGTTATAATTTATTTGCTCCACATAAAACAATTGTTTATCACTATTACGAACGCAAGGATGAAAGCAAACATTGGTCTGATGACAAAAACTGGGGCAAATATGGTAATGTTTGCAGAGAAAGATTGGATTGTCTTCTTGGAAGATCAGATAAACACGATTTAGGTAAATATGGCCTAGGAAAAGAAAGAACGCTCGAAGATTTTCAAAATTATAGTGGTATTGACTATAAAAGAAATATCGTACATTTGGATACAATTAATGGTAAAGAACCTCCTGTTGATTTAACTGATTCAACCAAATGGTCTTTTCAAATTAAAACATATCATCAGGTTGGCGTTTGGGATTTTTCAAGAATAGACAAATGTGATGATCCTAAATTTTGGGCTTTCATTTTCAAAGATCAAAACGATCACGAAATACATAGAGAAGACGTTCTTTATGACGAACAACCTGAATACTTTTCTGGAAAAATATTTCAAAGAGAATTTAAATTCAATTACTATTGTCCAGCTCAACGACCAGCAACATTTATGATCTGGCCGTATTCCAAATCAAAAGAATGGTTAACAAATACTATATGGAAGCTGAGCAGCATATAAAAGACATGCTTATCGTTGTTCCTTATAGGAACAGAGAAGAACACTTGGCTGGGTTTTTAGATAATAGTCCTAGATATTTTAATGAACAAAAGTTGACATATGATATTTTAATATGCGAACTTGAACAAGGTGGAGATTGGAATGCTGGACTTTGTTGCAACTCCATATGTTTCTATCTTGAAGCAAGTAAGATGAATTACAAGTACGTATATATTCATCATGTGGACATATGGCCAACGGAAGGAGAATGGTTATTTCCACCTTCAAATGAAGTGTTTTTCAACTTAGGTGATTATGGAAGTTGTTTAATGGAACTCAAAACGTTTTTAGACGTAGGAGGTTATTCAAATGACTTTTGGGGATGGGGAGGAGAAGATAATGATTTGTATTACAGACTGCAAGCAAAAAATTATAAATGCAATCAAATTGGTGCTGACTTTCAAGTAAAGTATAATACAGATTTTCAAAATCATTCTCGTGGAGGTTTTAATGGTGCTAACTATGGCAACGGTTTAAAAACAATTTACGTGTTAAGAGATGAACAAAAAAATAACATTAATCACTTTTTTGACTTTGCTGAAGTGAAGGATTTGCAACACGTAAACAATAACATTTACAAACAAATTGTATGTCCGTTAGTAAAATCTCCAAGAGAAAGTATTAAAGACAAAGTTATAATTGGGTACATACAAAATTATACAGATTTCAATAATTTAGCTTCATTTGTAAAGAGCTCTATGATATACGCAGGTCATTCATACGATGTAGTTTTAGTAGTTGGAGATACAGAACCGTCGGAAGCACTTGTTTCAAATTTAGAAGCTCACGGAATTAAAATATTCCATGATACAACTCCTAAACAAAATTTGTTTATTGATCGCTTTGCTTGTTACAAACAATTTTTACAAGCTAATACACACTATAAAACTGCATTGCACGTTGATGTCAACGATTTGTACTTTCAATCTGATCCGTTCGATTCTTTTGATAATAGTAAACTGACATTTAGCTCTGAAAGTTTCAAGTTGCAAGATGAAGATTGGAACAAATATACATTTGCTGGAATATATGGATACGAGTTATTTGATGATATTAAGCACAATAACATAATTTGTGGTGGTGTTATTGGAGGTCCTGTATCTCTTTTTTTGCAATTCGTTGATAAAATTTTAGCAGAACAACTTCAATCTCCAAGTGATTCGATTGGAGCTGATCAACCTTACATACAAAAAATTCTATATTACGATCAATTTTTAAAAGATGAAATTGATATTAAAACGATACACGATTCGTTTTGTATTAATCTCCATGTTTGCATTCACAATCCTGATACTTTTAACGATTTGTATAATGTAGAACATAACAGAAAAGTCCGTAACTCAAATAATACTTTGTACAGCATTGTTCATCAATACAATCGTTCCCCATCAATATATCAAACGGTTACAAATCATTATATACAGTATTTCTATCCCTTGTAACTGTTACGACTATAAGTATACTTACATCGCTTAATGAATTCCACACTAAACATCGTTTCTGTAAGTTCCGTTTATTCCAATTTTAGTTGGGATAACGAAGTTTACGATTTTTCTAACACTATAGTTCCGACTTTAAGTGTTACGATTACTAATGATACTATACCTGTTTACGTTGGTTATGCTCCAACGATGTTTGTTACACTAACTTCGCAAGTTACAAAACTGAGTGCTGATGATCCTAATATATCTCACTATTTGGTTAGAAAGATAGACTTTGGAGATTATTACAACGAAGATACCAATACTATTATTTTAACGGGTATTGATGGGTTGAGTGCTTTTCATACGTATGTTATGCCTGGTACATATACTGTATATTTAGTGGAAGCAGAGTACGAAGCAAATTTTGATAATAACGCAACACCTCTTAGTAACAATACGTTTACGTTTCAAACAAATCCCGACATGAGAATTGCTAGTTATTTGTCAGGTGTCACGTGCGATGACGGAACAGTATTAGACAACTCAACCGTGAATATTAACAGCGTATCTGCTTCTTTCGTGCTTACAGTTGTCGAAATACCTCCAACAGCTTATTTGTATTCTCCTGACTTGAGTACCAAAGATCCACTCGAATATACTTTTCCTTTAACAATACGTTTGACGCCAAAATATTCTCAGACAGGAAGTTTTCCAATCGATAAAGTTATTTGGGATTTGGGTGATGGAAGTCCACAGTTTGTAAAAAGACGCTGGGACAACAATACAACTCTTAGTGCTACAAGTGCTGCCGAATTTCCGTATTTTGTATATAACGGAGCTAGACCTGGAGATGTTAATGATCCAAGAAATTATGATGTAATACATACATATACAGCAACAAAGCAAATATTTGATACGCTTTATCCTAGTATTACAGTTGTAACAAGCTCTACTAGTTCTACAGATACAGCAGCATATACTGTAGGACCTATTTCTTCTCCTCTTCTTAAAGATAATATTACTTTATTGCAATCCGAATTAAGAACAGACGGCAAGGTAATAATAGGACAAGTAGGAACGGATATAAGTGTTTGGAAAACTCAATAAATACTTTATATGAGCTTTTCGTTGACTGTAAATTCTCTTTCAGGGCTTCAGCCGGCTCAACTCAGCTATACGTTTCGTAATAACGAACCTTTAACACAAGAGCTTGTAGGGTTTAACAACGAGCTTTCATACATCAAATACAAAGCATTTGAAAATTTAAAAGATGTAGCTTTGAGTAAACATAATGCTTTATTTTTAACAGACGTTAGTGCTCTTACTAGTGTATTTTCTAACTCAAATCATTTGTTTACTCTAGGTCATTTAGCTGGCACACTTACTCTTTCAATATCTGGTTTAAGAGTTCAATATGATAACAACAAAAAAGTGTTTGTTGCTTCAAATTTTGCAAACGGAGATGAATTAGTTGTATCAATAGTTCCTGTTCCTTCAACCAATTTAGTACAATTATACGTTGGAGAACTTGATGCTAATATTGAAGTAGGGCCGAACTATCCATATCCTGTATACATTTCTTCTTTAGTGTTAAATCCCGAAGAAGAGCACAGACAGTTATTTGAAATAGATTATACTAACAAACACATTGCTTTTAAAACTCTAACCGTAGATGGTTATAGATATCTTTCATACGGAAAAGATGGATATGTAAGAGCAAACGGACTGATGTTTAACGATTACATTGTACACAATTATTTGTTTACTCCTTCTTTTATTACTCAGTCCTCATTGGTGTTAGGGTTTGTACCAAATTCATATGAAGTAAAATACTATAATGGTTTGGAGTCTCTTACAAACAGATATAATTTAGAAATTAAAGAAAGCTATAAACTAGATACAAATTTATTAATATCTTGTGCAACAGAAAACATAGTTTCTGAAGATCAGACTCCAATAAATATAGCTCACTTGCGCACTAACTTTACATCAACGGGAACCTTTATTCCAGTACAAACATGAGCAGCAGAATTTACAATAAATTATACGTAAACAAAAATAGAGAAGAAGGTTCTGAAAAAATATTTCTTGGTTATCAAGGTAATAGCACGGAAATATCTTTATTAAAGGATACTGAAACCTATTTTCATATACCATCATACACTGTTCCTCTTGCTCTTTCGGCTTCTTCGTTAGTTGTGGATGGAGCTACTGGCGGACCGTTTCCTGCTGCTTCTGATCGTATATTTCAAAGCAGAAAAAATTACGGCAATTCGACTAACAACGGAACACCTGCAGAAATTCCAGATGGTACTTGGTTTTGCAGTTGGCTATATAGCAATCCAGTCACACAAAAATACGAATGGTATGATAGATATTTTTACTCCAACAGACACAATCTAAACATAACGACTACTCAGTATTATAATAACGAAAATTATATTTTAAATGCTCTTCCAAACTTTAGTAATATACCACTCGATCCATCTGCTGATTTTAACATTTTTGATGTTCCGTCTAAGCTTGTTTTAGAGCCAAGTGTATTGTATCGTTATTTTCATCTAGGGGAAAGCACAGCACAAACTCTCGTTTCGAGTTTTGCTGGCTTGTCTGGTCAATATAATTTGTTCAACGTTAATAATTGGCAGAGCGAACAAGCATTAGGATACAATCAATCTTATCCTATTAACGTAGAAACAACAGCTTCAACAGCGCAAGTATTTCCTTTATTAACGGACACTCAAATTGCGTTGAGTTCTGTTTTAAGTTATAATCACAATAACGATCAAAGTGTATATCTAAATTGGAATCCAAATTATATTCCTTCTGATGATTTCACGTTAATTGGATGGGTACAGAGTGGAGACTGGAATAGCTGCCCATCTACGCAATTGTTTGGAAACTATACAGCTCAAGGAGGAGTTGGAGTTTTTGTTGACACTCTACAGACGTATTCTTATTTTGTAATTCCTGAAACTTATTACGGTCACATTTTCTTCTTTAATCAAGATGGTTCAGGATTCTTGGATAAAACTGTAACATCCAAATTAACTGCTTTAAATTTAGGAGAACCATTACTCGTTGCTAGAACTTCAAATGATAATTTACTAGTTTGCACTAACAATTTATCTGGTTCATTATACAAAATGGATCATGCTGGAAATTTATTAGCTAGAAATAGCAAAACAGTCGTTTTAAGCTCCAATGAAACACCTATTAGTCTTTTATGCGATTACAACGACAACGTTACACTAGTTACAACTAAAAAACAATACGTTTTTGATAGCTTGTTTAATTTAAAGACGAGCACTAATAACACCATTCCAATAAGTTCAGCTACAGCTTTTTCATACGATGTAACAACAGGAGGTCTTACAGCCGTAACTGTTCCAAATGTGTTGGATGTCCAATTCGACGGACTTTCAGCTTGGAGTATTAATACAGCAGGTAGTTTATGTCTCAATAGTATTCCTTTAAACACAAATACTCAATTACCAAACTTGACTGGAACTGGTTTAATACCAAAAGCTCTTTCAGCTACAAATGTACAAATTGATCCTTATGGAAATATATGGGTACTAGCAGGCACAAATGTTGTTTATGTTTATAACCCTATTACACCTGATAGTTCATATTATTTCAACGTAGGTGGAGATTATAGTCATCCTCAAAAGCATTTGTCGTTTATAAATGTCTACGATAGAACTACTTCTACGTTTGAATGGGTGTCTATTATTTACTATGCTGATGAACATTATGTTTACATTAACAAAATTGACGGAACACCTGTTAATATTGTGGACATACTTCCGTTTGTTAATTTCAAGAATGCTCAATTCTTAAACGAAAATTCGGACAACTATTATTTTAATACGAAAGGAGATTTTACTGGTTACAACTTTAAACGCGTTTTTAATAAACTAATATACAACAATACTAATCAATTAATTGTCAAAGCTGCTTTAAGAGATAATTTAGCTCAAGGTGTTCAGTTTAAAATATTTAAAGCCCATATTCCTATTGGAGATTGGAATAGTGGCATTTGGAAGAATATTGCTTTGACGCATAAAAATAAAACATTGACTCTTTATCTCGATGCGAGTGCAACATCAGCTACTTTTAGTTGGGGTTTATCTGGAAGTCGTTATGATTTGTACTTTGATAATCAAATTCCTTTCTATTTTGGTATTCCTGCAGGCGTTAAACTTGGTTTGAATAGAGAAGTAGGAAGCGTCAATAGTATTTTTAATGGATATTTTTCAGATGTACAAATGTTAAATTATTCTTTAACACCGGTCTTGTTTGATACCGTATTACGCTCTAAAGTTTTTGCACAAAATATGCTTTGGTCTTCTCCAATTCCGTCAACAAGTTATGTTGAAATAATAGAGCGTATGTTTAAGAACAAGATTCCTGGAAGCAAGTCTAATTTTTATAATATAAAATTAGCAGGAACTAACATAACCGATCCAGGTACAAGAAGTATAATAGAGCAAGCATTGCAACAAGTAATACAAGAAACAGCACCTGCAGTGTCCGATCTCGTAAATATAATTTGGATCTCATGATAGTTACCTATAAATAATTGCAATGTCTTTGCAGTTGCTTGTTAATAATGAACGTTCTTTGAATGAGTCTATTTTTTATAGATCAACTTCAAGTTCTCCGTTTTCTGCTGTCTTGTCTCTTTCTTCTAATGATGGAACTTCAGTCATCAACAATGACAATTACTTTGCTACTTTTACACTAAATGGTAGTCAAAATATTTCGATGTTTAGTCCTGTATTAACAGCTTTAGCTGTTTTTACTGGTATTAATACTCCTAAAGTTCAAACAGTTTCTGTAACAGCATACGACAGTCAAACGTTTCTCGTAACAAACGTTTTTACAATGTCAGCTGTCTTCGCAAGCAGTTTTCCAACAGCCACGTTTGTTGCATATCCTTCAAGTTTTTTAACAAAGAACGGAAATAACAATTATTACGCAAAAGTTACGGATTACACTCAAACGAGTTCGTTGCCAGTGAGTTCATATCTTGCGGATGCGGCTCAATATGGTCCAGGAGCAGCTTTTTACGGTGAATGTCATACAGAATATATAATATTAAGCACTCACGTGCCTTCAGGTTATTCAGCTTATTGGCAGCTTGGTCCTTATAGTCGCATAACAACAAACGATACGATAAATATTGCTGTTTCTTCTGTTGCAAATGATACGTCAGTATACCCTGTTTCATTACAATTTTTTAACGGAACAACAGTTCCACTGTTTACTACAAACGTAAAATATGACGATAATACAGGTACGCAGAGTTATTATCCGTTTTACAGTTCGAGTATAAACGTTGACGGAACACCAAACACCACAGGTTCGTTTACAAGAAGCTTGTCTGTACTAACATATCCCGATCTTCCACATTTAGAAGATTACGGATTTTCTATTAAATCGGACTTTTTGCAAGGCAATTCATTTGTTTTACCATTTACATACAATCAAAATACTCGTAGTTTTGACGCTCGTTCTTTTAATGCTGAATTGGGTTTTCCGTCAAACTATAAAAACCGTGACAATATTCCTTTTAAAGTAATTGTTGAAAGTTTTTATTGGGATATAAACGCTACAGCTGATCCTTCTTTAACCACACCAAACTGGAAAGTGCCACTAACAATAGCCGTGTCAAGTCAACCAAACTTCGACGACGGTATAGGTTCTTCAAGTATATCATTTAAACTTTCTTATGCAGATCAAGATGATATAGTAAATCAACCTCTTAGAGCATCTCTTGGTTATAAAGATGGAACTAACGTCAATATTAATGGTTCAGTTACAGTATTGCAAAGTATAGATCTTCCATATTCTCATCCACTAGACTGGCAGCCTAAACTTTATACGCTGACATTCAATTCTTCTGCTAATATAATTCCATTACCAATATCAAATTTATACACTGATCAATATTACGCTCCTACTGGCACAAATGTTAATCTTACAAACGTTTCAAACGTTCAGACATTATCTACTCAAACTCTTTATTCTAGCGTTTCTACTACTTTTGCTACAAAAACCAATAGCGTGCTTCTTAGAAGTCAATTGTTTGGCACTGACAAATACCATGACTATGATACTAATACTTTATATCTCGGTTCACAGGATTTGGGTATTGTAGATATTACAGCTGAGACAGCTTTTAATATTTTAGGTAATAGTACAATCTACGATTTTAAATACGCTCTTCCAAATATTTTTAATGTCGTTCCAGTACTCGATGACGTACAACCCAATCATTTTTATTCAGAATATTCTCCCTTTACTTTAACACATAGTAGTGCTCCTGCTATTTCTCCAAATGAATGGGTTACAAGCGATAACGTTAATAGTATGATTGATAAGATCACGCTAACGTTGTCAGAGCTGGATGGCTATTCAAGCTTATACAAAGACACGCATAAAGTTACTGGTAGATTAGATTATTTTCAAACTGTTGCAACTACAATAACGGGGTATAATCTTGGTTCAGTTAATTTATCATCTATTATTTTACAACCAATACCACAATCTTCGTTTGTTAATCTCAACGGACAATCTATCTTAACACCAATATTGACACCTGGTTTAACGTCTTTATCGATAGATACAACTGGTGGTATTTTTGGTGCAAATCTTTTAGTTCCAGCTGGCGTAAGTGCTCTTTCAGTTACACTTACATCAGACGGTTTTTATCCAATATATTTTCCGATTATATCCATAACTACACTTGCAGCTACGCAAGGGTATCAGTGGATTGTTGAAACCATTGATCCTGTAAGCTTTGGCAATTGGCCCCAGTCAAACTCAAACGGGGCATTTACGGGTTGTGCAATATGTCCTCAATCTGGCAAAATTGTATTGAGTCAGCAAAATAAATTTATTGTAAACGATAACACATACAATATTATTTTAAGTACCCAGCAAGCAAGCGTTACAGCATTGCAACAAATAAGCATAGATAATATATTTGAATACTCTAAATTACAAGCAATTAGTGTAAATTCAAACGATTTTATTGTTACTCTCGATTCTAACATTTTAAGAGTATCAGTATTTACGGTACAACAAAATGATATTGTATTGTTTACAACATGGGGTACATACGGTCTACAAAGTAGCAAACAAGGTTTTAATGCTCCTAATGATATTCACATAGATCAGGATAACTTTATTTGGATTGCTGATACTGGTAATAATTGCGTTAAAAAATTTACTATTAACGGCAAAAACACTCTAATAATAACTCATCCTTTACTGACTGCAAATGCTCCTCTGAGCTTATGTGTAGATAGTGAATACAATGTTCACGTTTTAACACAAATTGCTGTTTATGTATTTGATCAATACGGAAATTATTTGTTTGAATATGTTCTACCAGATTCTGTCAATACACCACAAAAAATAAACACTTCATATAATCGTGAGTGTACATATATTACGTTTAATACAGGTATTGTAAAGTATTTTAAAACTGGGGTGTTCTATCAATATATTATTAATAATAATTTTATAACAACAACAAGAAAACCTCTTAGTGGTTTCAATACTGTGTTTCAAGATGCAAAAAGAAACTTATATGTAACTGTTAACAACGAAGTAATGCGAATTGCTGATATTATGCAATTGCAGCATTATAGAGCTCCCATTGATAATATTTTATGGACTAACGATCAGCTTTACATTCATGATGATGAATATGTTCAGCCGTGGGTTTATATGAAATCCTTTCATCGTCTTTGGGATAATATTGAATTGTTTAGAACTTCGCTGTTTTATAGAAAATATGGTAACAGAATTTATACTCCACCAACGTATCAAAAATCCGATCTTATTATTGGACAAAACGAACTCGTTACTAATGCTGTTATTAATCGTTTAGTTAGTTATTTGTGGACAAATCTCGAATCAATTATTAACTTTTTCAATCCAAATTATCTCGTACAAGGTCCGGTTCATGCTAATAAGCCTACTCCATCAACCACATACATAGATTACGATTTATATACGCCAACACCAACTCATACTTCAACATGGACTCCTCCTTATACACCTACTCAAACACAAACTCAAACACATACACAAACGCAGACTAAGACTCAAACACAGACTCAAACTCAAACACAGACTCAGACTCAAACACAGACTGAAACTCCTACGTCGACTAATACTCAGACTCAAACACAGACTCAGACAAATACAATTACTCCAGCAGTGTACGATATAGTAGATGTAAGAGATCAAAGTATTGATATTATATCTTCAAAGGGTCAGAATCTTGAATATAGACATTAGACGTTTGAAACAACACAATATGTACGTATTAATAGATAAATAATCTCGTGGCCATTCTTCCTCTAACAAATTTTACTAACTTCGTCACAGCTACACCAGGATCTCAAGATTATCTGGTTGGATATACTGGTGTTGGTACACCGCACGAATATAAAACAACGTTTTCCACTGTTACAGGTATTTTAGCTAATTCTGCTACAGTTTCTTCTACAAATTTAACACACGGAGGCCCTAGTTGGGATTACTACTTTAATTTGGATGTAGGATCTCCAAACGGTTCTTTAACTACTCCTACTGTAAAGTTTGGTACTAGTCCGTATCAAGCATTACTTTCTCTTAACAACAACCAATTTGCATTTAACACTAATACTAATTCAACTAAGTTTGTTATAACAACTCAAGGAAATGTTGGCATTGGTAATTCCACTCCTTCTTATCCTCTTACAGTCAGTGGTGCAACTTATCTTAGTGGCAATTCGAATTATGCAACTTCTCTAACTTCCAACGGAGGTTTTGATCTTGCAATAGCTACAAATACAGCTGATAAGATATTATATGTTGGTGGAAATAGTAATGGCTATTCTGTACAAGCTACAACTTCAAGTACTTCTCTTTCTTCTGCTCTTCTTCTTAATCCTTTAGGTGGTTTTGTTGGTATAAACACAACTACACCGAATGCCAATTTAACTGTATTTGGAAATATTAGTTCTTCGGGTGGAATCAACACATTAGGTAATATTGGTTTATCAGGAAATATAAATGCGTCGGGTAGTATTACTGCTAGCGGTGGACTGAGTGCAGTTGGCTACGTAACTGCTAAAACAAATTCTCAAAATGCTGGATTTGTAGTTCAAACAGCATCTGGTTCTACAACAGCAGCTTTAACAGGTTCAAATTCATCAAGTGATAACGGAACTCTTGCTTTATCTAATAGTGGAAATACGAATGTTTATATTCAAGCTTCTGGAACATCCTACTTCAACAACGGTAATGTAGGTATTGGAACAACTTCTCCAGCTTACGGATTAGACGTACAACAGAATTCTTCTTCCACTCCTGCTACTATTAGAGCCTATAATTCTGATAGCTCAGGCACTTCAATTGCACGTTTGATTGTTCAGAATGCAACTGGCACAAATGCAGTTGTACAAGCTTCAGGTACTAATATCCTCATTGGTGGTCAATCTGGCAACAGTTCTCCTCTAAGAGTTATTAACAACGGTAATGCAGCTATAACAGTATTGTCGGGAGGCAATGTCGGAATCGGTAAACTCAATCCAACTGTTCCTCTTGATGTTTCTGGAACAATTAATGCAAATAGTATTAATCTAACTGAAAACCTTAATGCATCAATTGTTAACGTAACCGGAGCTATTACACTTAACGGCGTTTCACTTTCTCAAGGTGGTGGAGGAACAGGAGGAGTAATATTATCTTCTGGCGGTTACGTTTCTGGTACAATATACTCTTCCATTCCTGCTACCTCACAACTCTCTGCTGCGAGATCCGATAAAGCTGCGTTAATGGTAACATCAGGTATATCAGCAACTGATACTTCTTATATTGGGTTTTCGAGAGTAAATGCTCCTGGTGGTCAAAGTGCATATTTTGGATTAGATGCAGATAACATTGTAAAGATTGGAGGTGGTACCGTTTATGGAAGTAATGCTTATAAAGTATGGCATGATGGAAATACACTTCCAATTGTGACTGGAAATGGTAATTCTCCTTTTAATCTACTTGCTACAGATTCGACTGGCACTGTTGGAGTTACAACTTTAACAGCTTACAACATTAACGTTACGGGTAGCATTACAGGCAATGGTATAACCTCTCAAACTGCTCTTACTGCTGCTAGTATAGCTGGTGGTTACAACAATGGTAAAATAATTTTTAACAACAATAATGTAATTCAATCTGGTACACCGGATTATGTATACGGTTCAACTAATACCAACAATACTCTAAATGCTTATAGTCCGTCTAATTTTAAGGTATTATCTGCAAACCAAGCTTACACATCTTCTCTAGCAACAAGTGCTGGTACAGCTTTTAATTCTCAAAGTTTAATTGACGTTAATGGTAGCAACAATTTAACGTTTTCGTCTGCTTGGCAAACCGGTCAACCTGGTTATTTCTGGGGTTCAACGACACCTGGTGGAGCTACAACACTATACAAGCTTAGTGGTATAAATATAGCTTCTGCTACAAATGCAACGAATGCAACGAATGCAACGAATGCTACAAACACTACGTATGTCGTCGATTTTGCAAATTCAAACACGATGAATTTTTCTCGACAAAGTGGTGCAGGAGTACCTTATGCTTTGCTTGGAGGAGATAGTGCTGGTGTTAACATACGTTACTATACTCCAAGTAGTTTGTCTGCAGGAAACGCGTATATAGCTTCAAATGTAGCAGCTGGTTCTATAACAAACACTAGCATTGCTTCAAATGCAGCAATTGATGTCAGTAAGCTTTCTTATACACCGGTAAAACAACAAACTGGTAGCCCTGCAATTGCTATAGGTTGGGTTTCAGGCACTACAGTCAATCTAACATTAACTGCTAACGGAACAGATTATGGTTTGACATGGCCCATAAACGTATCTGGCTCTGCTAGTGCTGGGTCTGCTACATCAGCAACCAAAGCTTCTCAGCTTGCTCAAAACGGTATCAGTAGTGGTACTGGAATGAGTTTTTACTATAATAACACTAACAATACTACGGGTCAACCAAGCTGGGTTTGGGGTACAAACAACGGTGTAGATGTTTCCGCTTGGAATCCATCAAACTTTAGTGTTGCAACTGCAGGAACCGCTAATGCCGTAGCAGCAGGTGTTGTTGCTCCTGCTGGTCTCACAACAGGTGCTCCTTATTGGAATTCCACCAGCGTTGGTATTGGAACGGGTAGCCCAAGTTCGTCCTACAAGTTAGACATTCAAAGTGGAAATGTATCAGTTCAAAACGCTGGTGCAACTAACAGCGAAGCTGATATTTTTATTGGACCTCAAACAGCAAGCACAGCAGGTTATGTTTATGGTTCTCTTTCAGCAATAGGTTTATCATCCACTGTTGCAGGTACACAATTTGAAATAGGTAAGAGCACAAACAATTCTCGTGCTTATATAAATGCAGGCAATCAATCAACTTCATATTTTTCAACAGTTGTTAATAGCAATCAAGCAATTTATGCAGACAGCACTGGACGCGTTGGTATTGGTAAATCTAGTCCTTTAACATCAAAGTTGGATGTCAATGGAACATTTGCAACTACAAGTATTGCAAGTCTTGGAACAAGCGTAACTCAAGCAGCTCCATCCGCTACTAACATTGCCGGTACAGCTTCAACAACTATTGGTGGTGTTGGTGGAAATTATTTAGCATTTGGTCAATATCCTTCATCAAACAACTACGCTCAATGGATACAATCTGGTTACACTGGTAGTGCTACAACATATAATTTAATATTACAGCCAGTCGGAGGAAAGGTTGGTATTGGTGTTCCAAATCCATCTTCTTTACTTCACGTCGGTGGAGATATAACTGTCAATTCGTATGGCACGTTGAGAAACGCTGACGATGTTACGAATCTAAACATAGCTGGTGGTACAGGACCGACTCAGGGTGGTTCTATTGCGCTGTACGGTCCTAACACAGGAACTGCTCAAGCATCTGGAGCGATCGTCTTCTCTAAGAACAATACGGAAGTTGGCAGATTCCATACAAATGGAAATTTTGGTATCAGCAATTCTAATCCTCAAGCAACATTGACAGTTGGTGGAACAATTAGTGCATCCGGAAACATTACAGGTAATTTAGTTGGTAATGCTTCCACGGTTACTAGCGTAACTAACGCACAAGTAACTGCAGCTCTTGCATTTACTCCTGTACCTTCAACAGGGACCGGAGCTACTGGTACTTGGCCGATAACAGCAAGTGGAGTTGCTTGGAGCAATGTATCTAGTAAACCAACTACTCTTACTGGCTATGGCATTACAGACGCAATTACAACAAGCAACATTGGTACTCAATCTGTATATTATGCTGGGTCAGCCGGTGCAGTTGCTTGGAGCTATGTTTCAGGTATTCCAAATACCGTAGCTGGTTATGGTATTACAGATGCAATTTCAACAACCAACATTGATACTAAGGTATTAACTCTAACAGCTGGTGGAGTTGCTTGGAGCAACGTATCAGGCACTACAAATGTACTTACAACAACCACTGTTGGCAATTATGCAGCTACTCCAACTGGTACAAATGCTTCTGGTACATGGCCTATTAGCATTACAGGTAGTGCAGCTAATGTTTTAGGTACTGGCAATCAAACAGTGCTTTCTGATGGTTACGGTTCTAATGACACCGGAAATGGAGCTAATACAATTTCGCTGAATTATGCAAACGGCACCTACATCGGTGTAGGCGGTACCGGCACACTAACATCTGGTACGGTGAATTGTAGCGTTATTGATCTAGCTGCAGGAAATACTTCATCTTCGGGTATCAAATTTCCAACTAGTAATGGAGATACTGCATGGCTTAGATATTATACAACAGCTGGCACTCGCACAGTATTAGAGCTAGGTACTAGTTTTGATTCATTTGGATCGTCATCTGATGATATCTATTTGAATCCAACTGGTGGAGTTGGTATTGGCACTTCAACACCAACAGAAAAATTAAACGTATCAGGTAACGTTCTAGCTACCGGCACAGTGATTGGAAGTAATACTCCTTCATATGGTCGTCTTACAGGATCGGGTTCTGCTAGTCTATCTTCAATATCAAATTTTACTCTTCCTGCTATTTCGTTGCAAAGTAGTTCAACGTACGAATTAATTTACAATATCGCATTTACTAAAAACACGGCTGGTACTGTTACGTATACGCTTTCTTCTTCGGATGGAAACACTTATGACTGTGTAGATGGAAAATATATAGGCTCAAATGATGCGTCGGGATCAACTGCTACAGGTGGTGGAATTAATTCTGTAACAATCGCAAATCCTGTTTTCCCTGCCACAGGCAGTATTCCTGCTGGTAATGCTCACGCTACTATAACACTGCTTGTAACAACATCAACAAATCCAAAAACAGTGCAACTCGCGTTAACATGTAGTGCTGGTACGTTTACGCCATTAAAAAATTCCTATTACAAACTCATAAAAATAGCTTAATTAGGTTGAAGAATGGCTACTAAGTTAATAACTTCTAAAGCTCAGCTAAGTGGAACTAATACAGATCTTCCTGTATCTCAAGGTTGGTTAGCAGCAGCATACGGAAATGGAACGTTTGTTGCCGTTGCTTATAACATGACATCTCCTCCTGTATACTCAACTGATGGTATTACGTGGAAACAATCTAATGCTATTCCAGGAGGTACTAAAACCTGGCAATGTATAACGTACGGAAACGGTAAATTTGTCGCTATTTCAGGTGGTAGTGGTCTTTCAGACGTTGCTGCTTACTCGACTGATGGCATTAATTGGAGTTTGTCTAATCCTCTTCCTGCTTCACTAAATTGGACTGGCGTAGCGTATGGTAATGGCAAATTTGTTGCAATTGCTTCAGGCACAAACGTAGCTGCTTTTTCATCTGATGGTATTACGTGGTCTCAAAGTTCTCTTCCACCATCAACGTCTACTGGGTATAACTCTCAAACATCCACACAACAATGGTCTGGAGTTACGTACGGAAATGGAAAATTTGTTGCAGTTTGTTCAAATAATTCGAATGCTTCTGCTTATTCAACTGACGGTGCTTATTGGTATCCATCTATTTTACCTTCAGGTGAATATTGGTACACAGTTACGTACGCTAATAATATGTTTGTTGCTGTTGGTTCAGATAAAGCCACTCATTCTACAGATGGACAAACGTGGAGTGCACAAACAACTCTCCCTTTGAACTTTGGTTGCAATTCCATTGCATACGGTAATGGTTTATTCATTGGCGTTGCTCGTTATAAAAATACAGCTATTTATTCAAATGACGGCATTAATTGGTATGTAGATTATTTTGCTACAAACTCGACTAATGGTTGGACCGGCATAACATTTGCAAACAATATGTTTGTTGGTCTAGGGTTTTCTTCAAGCATAGCAACGTATATAAAATATTATGGTACAACTAATACAAAAGTATTAAATTCACAAATTGGTGTTACATATCAATCACCACCAACTGTACAACCGTGGACACTTCAAAATCCTCCTATAGCAGGTACTAACTATTCATGGACTGCTAATTTTGTTAACAATCAATTTTTTGCAACAGCACAGAATCAACCATCTGCTGCTTGGTCATCTGACGGACTTAATTGGAGTACTATTTATTATCCAATAACTTCAAGTAGCAGACGTATTGCTTACAACGGTTCAGTTTATGCTGGTTTTGCCGCTGGAGAAGCAAAATCTTTTTATTCGTATAATGGTACAATTTGGGTTGTAAACAGCACAAGTTCACTAACTACGCAAACTCAATGGACTGATGTTGTTTATGGTGTAGCAAACGGAACAGGTATCTTTGTAGCTCTTGCTGCTCCTAATTCCGCATGGGAATCAGCTTATTCTTTAGATGGCGTAAATTGGACTTTTTCTGGTACTAGTAATAACAGTCAACACGGAACCAACAGCATAGCTTATGGTGTAATAAACAATCAAGGTATCTTTGTTGCTGTACCAGTAGGAGGAGGTGCAAGTCACTTTGTTTATTCTACAGACGGTAAAACGTGGAATGCTAGTGCATCATTTACGTCTCTGGGTGCAAATGTATCGTGGCAAAAAGTTGTATTTGGTAGAAATAGTAATAAGGTTCCTATGTTTGTTGCGGTCAGTGCTAATGCGTCCGGACAGCCAGCAGGAACTTTGTTTTCATACGATGGTATTACTTGGAGTGTTGGTTCAATTCCAAACTATACTTGGAACGATTTGATTTATACTGAAAGTGGTCTTTTTATTGCTAAAAGTGCTAATGCTCATACAGACGGCACTTGCGCTTATTCAACCAACGGAACTAGTTTTGTCCTTGATACTTCGTTTATTGCAAGTGGAGACCCAAGCGGTCGTTTTGCTACAGGTAATGGTATAATAATAGCACCTTCATCGTTTTCTGGAAATCCGTCATATCCAAACAGATTCAATCGTGCAACTTTAACGCAATCAAATACAATTAAAATACTTCAGTCGTAGTAGCTAGAGTAAAGTTGAATAAGTAAGTTTAGTAATATGTCTACAAAAACGTTTTCCCAGTTTACACAAGTTTCTTCTTCGGGTCCAGTAAGCATTCGTCCAGGAGATTTCCTAGTAGGTTATTATTATAACAACGCTGATGAAATTCGCATTACAGTAAACGATCTTTCAAAACTTATAAATGCAAATGTTATTCCTGGTGCATTTTTACCTCTTTCAGGAGGAATAGTAACAGGTAACATTAATATCGGTAATAATTTTATTACTGCTTCTACTGATATTAATTATCCTACTGCCGCTGGTCATCTTACAAATAAAGCTTACGTCGATCAAGAAATAGGTTTAGCGATTGCTGCTGCAGGAGCTGGCGTAACAGCTAGTTATGTTCAAGCTAGATTTTTACCTCTTTCTGGAGGTACATTAACGGGAGCTCTTAGTGTAGGAAATAACAAAATTAATGCTACATATACGGCAACAGCAGATTACGACGTAGCCAATGTTGTGTATGTTAACACTGCTATTGCAAATGCAGTAAGAACTAATTTTAAAGTTAATGGTTTGTTTCTTCCTCTTTCAGGCGGAGCAATGACAGGAGCCCTAGATTTGGGTAGCAACAATATTACGAGTTCTCATAAACCAGCAGCGAATGCCGATCTCACTAATAAAGAGTATGTCGATACTCAAATTTCTACAGCTCTTAACGGAGTTTTAACTACAGGAGGAGCTACTACAGGATGGGTACAAGCTAATTTCTTACCTCTTTCAGGAGGAACGATGAGCGGTTTAGTAAATTGCACGAGTATACCTACAGCTGTTGGTCATCTAACTAATAAACAATATGTTGATGGAAAATTTCTTCCACTTGCTGGAGGTACAATAACTGGCAATATTGCTGCTTCAAATAGCACAACATATCCTACTGACCTTAGTCATCTTACAAATAAAGCTTATGTTGATAATCAAATTGCTACAGCTATTGGAGCCGCAGGAACTGGCGTAACATCAGCTTTTGTTCACACGTATTATCTTCCTCTTTCTGGAGGAACAATGTCTGGCAGCATCAATTTAGGTAGTAACAATATTACTTCTACGCATACTCCTGCTGCCAATGCTGATCTCACAAACAAAAGTTATGTAGATACAGCTATACAAAATGCAGCTGTAACCGTAAAGGGTGGAACAGGTATTACAGTAACATCAGATAGCAATACAAACACATTTACCGTAAATGGAGCTAGTTCAAGTGCTGGAGACACCGTTCCAATTGGCACAGTAATGCATTTTGCCGCTTCTACTGCACCTGCTGGCTGGTTTGAATGTGCTGGTCAATCACTTGACACTAAACTTTATTCAGATTTATTCAAAGCAATTGGCTATACGTATGGTGGCTCCGGAAACAATTTTAACCTTCCAGACCTTCGTGGAGAGTTTGTAAGAGGATGGGATCATGGAGCAGGTGTTGATTCGGGAAGAGCATTTGGTAGTAAACAATCCGCATATGCTGGTTATAATACCTTTTCCGTTGCCTTCGATGATGGAGATGACCGAGTCGCCTCACAAAAATCATTGTTCAATATAACCATTAATGACGGTTTTTTGGGTACGCGAGGTCTCGGTGGTAATAATTATTCATATACAGGAGGCCCTATAAATGTTGATACTAAGCCTGGCGATACTCGTCCTAATAACGTTGCTCTTCTTCCTTGTATCAAATATGCTCAAACACAAGCTCTTACACAAGTTGGTCTTAATGCTCAAAATGTGTTAAATGCTGTTAACAATTTAAATTTTCAAGCTAGTTTGTCGTCTCGAGGATATCAAAAATTACCCAGTGGTTTAATCATGCAGTGGGGGTTATTTTATTACACAGGAGGCGGTAATGATAGTCAACCTGTTACGTGGAATTATCCTATTCCCTTTCCTAACGCTGTTGTTAATATTAATATAACTCCTCAATATAATGGTCCAATTAATGGGAATGTTGTAGGTTATGTCGAGTCGACCTCTCTTACTAATGCTGTAGTTGGATTGGATGGATCTGCTGCCTTTGGTTCATTAAATCATATACCAGTATATATTTCTGCTACAGGGTATTAATTTTTAGCGTATTAAATAATATAATGAGTACTAATACACAAACATACGTTTATATAGCTAAACAAAACGGTTCAAACGGTGGTGCTTTTGATCCAATAAATGGCTGCGACTTTGTCGTTTTTTGTAATTGATGTTTATCATATTAAACAACACAATAAACTGTAAAATGGTGGTTATTTGGAATTTTTAAAATAATTATATTAAATGTCAATCGAACTTACAACAGCACCGTATAGTCTTCTTTCTTCTATTAGATTGGCTTTAGGAGATCCTTATCAATTTAATAACGGTAGTTTATCTTCGATCGCTCCTACTCAAGACAATGTATCTTTTATTGCTGGTGGTATAAACAACGATTTACAAGGACGTCAAAATACTTTTATTCTTGGAAGCAACATTACAGCTCCTCTATCAGGCTACACATATACAAACAATTTAAGTTCAACTGGAACTGTGTACGCAGGTTATGGAAATTCCAATCAATGGAATACTGCTAGCAATATTGTTAATACCTACGGAGGAACACTCATATCTCTTGGAACTACTTTTCCTCTAAGTGGTGCTGTATGGAACAATACTACAAATCAAGTTAACACGAGTTCAGTTATTTGGAATACAGTAGCTACAACGAGTGCTAATACTTGGAATAATACAACAGCTTATGTTAATCTTTGTGCTAACTTGTGGAATCAAGCAGCAAACAACGCAGATGTTTATACAGCAACTGGTATAGTTCTAGGTAACTATAATAAATGGAATACAACATCTCAGCAAGTTAACACAAGTTCGTATTATTGGAATTTTGCATATCAGACTGTCAACAACAATTATTTAAGTTGGAATAGTGCTTACAACAATGCTATTTATACAGTACTAGGTACACCAAATCAAATTAACGTTACGACGACTCCTGTCAACGGATCTAATTCAGTACAAATTAGTCTTCCTACCAGCATAAGCATACAAGATGCAACTTTTTATACTATTCAAGATCATGCTGGTGGCAATAATAACAATTGGAATTCCGCTTACACCAGAGTAAATTCTATTGAAAATTCAGTACCAGATTGGGATAAAGCATACAGTATATCTACAGCATATCAAAGTAGTTCTGGTTCGTTCTTAACACAAAATGCGGCTGATCAAAGATATGCTCGTGTAACGTTTGCTCAAGTATATACAGGTTCAGTAGGAGCTAGTAGTATTGTTCCAAATAATTTTAGTAACAACTCAGCTGGAAATTATTCAACTGTAGGTGGTGGCACAAACAACTTCGCTGGTGGCCGTGCTTCGTTTGTTGGTGGTGGAAATAACAATTCAACAACTCAAGACTATTCTGCAATAGGTGGAGGTTCAAATAATGCTGTACAAAGTATTGGCTCGATTGTTGCAGGAGGAGGAAGTAATGTTATAAGTGGAAATTATTCAGCAATAGGTGGAGGAGCAGCTAATACTTTAGATGCAAGTTACTCTTTTATAGCTGGTGGCCTTGATAATACTGCAAGCAGCGATTATAATAATGTATTTCTTCTTGGTTCAGGATTAATAGCCACACAATCTGATACAACGTATGTACAAGCACTAATAGCACAAAATACAATATACGATCAAAGTGGAAACAGCAGTCAGTGGAACACAGCTTATAATTCTACTACAGCGTTGCAAAGTTTAACTGGCAACTATGTTAACTATACAGACATTAACAGTGTTAGTGGAAACTGGAACACA
>Ga0208616_1000082_pt1 | contig 33378 bp, 55 predicted proteins | sample CryBogCBE16Oct07_FD_184575 | JGI IMG/M metagenome (GOLD analysis project Ga0208616, IMG submission 184575) | Freshwater microbial communities from Crystal Bog, Wisconsin, USA - CBE16Oct07 (SPAdes) (version 2) | ecosystem: Environmental > Aquatic > Freshwater > Lake | place: Crystal Bog... | reverse complement strand
ATAATTGTTTAAGTCAATACTAGTAAACAACCAACCTGGGGCAACATTGCCCAATAACGCATTATTATTACCAGTAGTACAATCAAATGTAATGAATGGCGCGCCACTATAGCCAGCATTTGTGTTCATGTTTACATTGAAATGAGACCACTGAGAATAAACATAACTGTCACCACCTGGAGGGCTGTAACCAGCATAAGTACCACCGCCACCTGCACCAACTGCCACCATACTTACACTACTTACACCTTGTGGCACTTGGAATGTATATTGACCTGGTACTGAGAACAATTGACTATATGATTGTGTAGGCATATCGTTGTCTTGTTTGACTGTTTGAATACCATATTGATATCCATAATCAGTAGTATAACTAGCAATCTCGCTAGGACTTAATGCATAGTTCCATGCTGTCATAACACCAAGGTCACCGTTCAAATAGTCATTGCCCTCTAATGTGCCCCAATATAGCGGTTCATTACCACTGATGGGAGCAATACCTGTTGCAACACCACTACCACCAATTGCCTGTCCGTTAACATACAATCTCATTGTTTGACTACCAGAATCATATGTAAGTGCTATAGCATACCATGTATTCAGTTGATATGGTGTGTCAAAATCAGCAACTGCTGGAAAATTGTTAGTATTGTTTGCGCATAGTACTGGATAAGGATTGCTTAGTACTCCTGGTGGAATAAACTGTAAGTACATATTATCACCACCAACGATACCACCGCCATTGCTAGTACCAAGAATCCAACCCTTCAATCTTACAACAGCAAAAATTGAGTAACTACTGCCTGATGGAATACTATAACCATTGACATAGTTACTATCAACATATTGATTAGCGGCATTGCCATCAAAACTTAGATAACTCATTGGGCCGTGAGTAACAAAAGCATTACCACTGCCACTATTGCCACCATCGCCATTAAAATATTGTCCAATATTACCAACAGCACCATTTGCATAATCTGCTGAAATATCGAAAATAAAATTAGTACCAGTTGTACTACCAGATGGGCCAAGAAAGCCATTACGACTTAAGTCAAGTCCTTGTCCATTATAACTTGCGCTATTGCCCATTGCATACTCAAAAATATTATTGCCTGTGGGTCCTGCATTACCTGCACCCATTGTTGCTCCTGAGCCAATTACTACGCCTGGTCCTATAATCATGATTAATATCCTTTTATCTAGTATTTATGCTCACCCACCACTATCAGACACCAAACAAACCCTTGTAGTAGTAATAATTTTGTTGTAGTTGTTCTATTGTTAGTTTTATGTTGTATAACTCTAAGTTAGCAACATATCCCCAAGGTTGATCGTTAGCTGACTGAATATTGCCCCAGGCATAGTGATATTGTCCTGATACTGATTTTGAAACACTGGATCCAACCTGTTGGCCATTGATATAAAACGTCTGTCCTGATGCATCGCCTACTGTGGCAAACTGTGCCCATACATCACCATATGCACTCATGTTATAACCACTACTATTAAATCCGGTGTTACCAGGAAGATTATCCCACATGCCTAATACGTTGGTTCCAGTGTTGATAATTATAGCGTGTCCACCAGTATTGTATGCTCTAAGTAGAGTTCTGTAAGCCGCATTAGAAGATTTCACACGTGTCCAACTAATATAGGTAAAATTAGTGGGTATCTGTATTGTGGTTGAGTTAGACAGGATAACCTGTCCAGTTGAACTACAGTTGAAACATTTCACACCACCGAGCGTGGTATAAAGGTTGCTGTTGCTGAGAGTATGAGTATAACCGTTGCCCGACAGGTCTGTGATTGCAGTGCCAGAGCCTGAATAACTTGAACTGTTGTTGGCATCAAGGTAAAGTATTAAACCAGACGTAATCACCCCAGCATCAACAACTCTTGTACCATTTAATGTTACACCTTGAATAATCATACTTATCCTAAGAACGCAACTGACCAGTTGTCATTACCATCAAAAATAAGTGAACCAACAGTTATTTTAAGGGTAAGTGTATCCCCTGCCGCAAGTTTTGACACTGTACTTACACCAAAGTGATTAATAGTGGGGTTGTTAGCCGATTCCCACATAACTTGATTTACATTACCTGAACCATAGTTTTTGATAACGATTGCCTGTGCACTAAGTGAAGTATTATTTGCCACACGAGCCACAAGATTCACTTGATACAAGCCGGCTACAGGAGCAGTAAACACACCTGTACTTGAATTTAAGTATCCACCTTGATTATAGTCAACAGTCCAATTGTTAGCATTTAATATACCATTGGTATTGGTTGTAGTACTCCAAATTGTTGAACTACTGCCGTATACTCTAAATCCAGGACGATTAGGAGTAATGACACCTGCAGAACCGCTAGCGGTTATATTACCTGCAACATTTACAGTCTGTACACCTGTAATGCTTGATCCTGTTCCAGACATAATAATGTCACCATTAGCAGGCAATGTAAAGTTACCTGTATTGTCAAACAAGTAATTGTAACTACCTGCAACTAATGTTACATTAGGACTTGTACCATTGATATTACCTGTGATGCTGATGTTACCACTGAAGTTATTAGCAACAACATTACCAATGACATTAACAACACCTGTACCATCTGGATCAAGTGTGATGTTGCTATTACTACCTGCCGGAGATATAATATAGTTAGCACTTACATTGCCAATAATTTTCACAATACCTGTACCATCTGGGTCAAGTGTGATGTTGCCGTTACTACCAGGAGTAGATACAATTTGCGTTGTGCTTGCTAATACTAGATTACCAGAGACATTTGCGTTATTAGAAACATTAATAGAGTTTGCTTTAATAACATTAGCATTACTGATGTTACCGTTTGGTAGTGTTAGACCACCGCCTAAATTCAAATCACCGCCGATACCTACACCACCTGCTACAGTTAATGCACCTGTAGTAGTATTACTTGAACCTGTTGTGGGCTTAATTTGGAATGTTTGTAATGTATTTTCAAAACGCATTACTTCATTGCCAGTATCGTATCCGTTACCAAACACGATATCATTGTTTGAGCCAGTACCTGCTGTTGCAATAATTAAGTTGCCACCTGAAGTTGGTGCACCGGCAACAATAAAATAACCATCACCGGGTTGTGTTAAACCTGTGTTAGGTACATTGTATGCAGATCCTGTAATACCCATATCGACATAACCGGCTTCAGCGTTGCCGTTGTCAGCGTATACGGTAAAATCACCTGATCCAGTTGAATTTTGATTGACTAGTGCGGCTTCAATATAGTTTGCACTGTTACCAGTCATAACTAATACTGCATTTTGACCTACGAACACATTATCAGTATTGCCAATTTGCATCAAACTAGGACCAATGATATATCCACCATTCATTAATATGTTTGCACTAGTTCCTGCTATTTGTATGCCGTTATTTGCGTATATGAAAGTAGTGTTAATATTTGAAGTATTAACTACACTTGCTGTAATTACGTTTGCATTATTGATATTGCCAGGTACCGTCAAATTACCAGTACCATCAAATGTCCAACTAGTTGTTGTATTGCTTATACCTGCGCTAACAACAACATTACCATAAGTATTGGTAATTGACATTGGAACAGTAGCATTACCATTAGAAGGAATAATTAATGAAGCAGTAGAACCGTGAGATAAGTCTGCATTCTCTACTATGATTCCATTTAAATCATAAATGGCATCTCCCAAAAATCCTATGTTGCCTGTATTAGCACTAGAAATAGGACCCCATTGTCCATTGCCATACAATACATTGCTTGAACTACCATTCAATGCAATAGTAGAAATATTGCCTATACCGATAACATTTGCAACTGCAACTGCATTGGCAGTACCTGCATATGTTGCTAAAGCAATAGCACCAGTTACATTTGCACCTTGAATGTTGCTAAGATTGCCACCTTCACCTGCAAAATGATTTGCTTGTACAGTATTAGCAGTTAACTGATGTATGTTTGAAGTGGTAACATTTAAAACGTGATTGGCATAATCATAAGCAAAGTTAGCATCACCGGCAAACACTCCATTAGCATTGTATTGTACTGATGTATTAGGACCTGCTCCAGTAGCAGTAGCAGTAATACCTGTTAATAATGCACCGTTACCAATAAAATGTCCGTTAGATGTGATGTTGCCGTTTGCCAACATGAATCCATTTGCAGTCACACTACTATTACTTACAATAGGACCTGTAGTAATACTAGGAATAGAAAAATTAGCAATAACATTTAAATTAGTTACGTTAGCAGTACCTTCAATATTTGCGTTACCACCAACCATTAATTGTGGAGTGTTTAATGTTCCACTACCTGCATTGAAATTCAGATTAGCACTAGCACCAAATTCACCACTTAAGTTATATTGAATTTGTGCATTTGCGCCTGCGGGTGAACCATTGCCACCTCCACCTGGAGCATCGGCCCAGTTTAAATTACCATTACCATTTGTTTGTAAAAATTGTCCATTGTTACCACCTGAAATATTTAACGTGTTGATACTTAAAGTACCAACACTGGTGATGTTAGGTTGAGCGGCATTAGCAACTGATAGTGCAATGATTGCTTGACTTGCAGGAGGAAAAAGCACGCCATTTGCGTTGTTTAATATGTAGTTGGCTGCATTTTGTAGTGTACTCTTCTGAGTAATAGGATTGCTCAAGTTAGCCATGTTAACCACAGGAATTAATGAGTTGGCTGCAATATTTGAGCCTATACTTGTTAATTGTGTGATTTTAATACTGTCTATGTTTCCAATATTTGCCATGGTCTATAATTCCTATTATTCTTATTATGCGAATGTCGCACCGTTGTTTCCAATACAGAACCACTTACTGTCAATATATTGAAGAGTACATCCTTGTCCTGTAGCACTAAATGTAATTGTTCCTGAACCACCCCAACCCGGGTTGGTAACTGTGATAACCATGTTATCACCTGAGCCATGGCTTACACACATAAATGTTTTGATTAGTCCTGCTGTACCTGCAGCCAGTGTTGCTGTATAAGGTCCACCTGATGTTGAGAAGTAACTTGCTGTGACATTTAAATTTGCAGCCGCCCCATTACCTAAGTTTTCGCTACCACTTAGTAATAGTTGTCCCGGTACGGGCACGTTTGAAGGTAAATCAACTGTGATTGTACCTGATGTTGTGATAGGGCTTCCTGTAACTACCAATGCGTTACTTGACACACTTACGCCCGTTACAGTTCCACCTAATGTAGTTGCGCTGATTGTGACGTTGCCGTTACCACCTGACAATGCAATGCCGGGGCCTTGATTTAATCTTGTAACACCTGTGTTTGTAACTGTGATGTTACCGTTGCTTGTGATTGGACCACCATTGATTTGAATGCCAGGTCCTGGAGTCAATCCAATGCTTGTAACAGTACCTGATACTGTGTTATTTGACGCACTAGTAATTCTACCATATGCATCTACCGTAACTGTTGGGTTTGTGTATGTACCTGCACTAACATTGCTTGTCGCTAAATCTACGTATATATTGCCTTCTGAAACGATAGGACTACCAGTTACTGTTAATCTGGTATTTGATACTGGAATTACTGCTACGCTTGTTACAGTACCACCGCTTCCATTACCACCCCCGTTGCTAGAAATAGTAACAATTCCTGTGTTACCTGATAATGTAATCCCTGTTCCAGCAACTAATTCTGTTACCCCTGTGTTGGTTATTGTGATTGTACCATTGCTAACATTAGCATTTGTACCTATACCTGTACTACCCACAAATGACACATATGGACTGGAACAAGAAAACAACTGTGTGAAGTTTTCTTGCGTTTTTGTAAACGCCGTGTACAATGAATCGCTTCCTGTAGACTCGTTAGGAAGCCCAATATTAATATTTTGCTGATTTGGTATACTCATTTTTAGCCCTTATACTGTATTTATCAGTTAGAAACTAAATCGCATTCCCACATTTATTCCGTTATTGACTATAGTTACGCTTTCTAGCACAGTAGTTGCTATTAATATTGGCTTGCGATACTCATCACTTTGATCTGCTAACAGAAATAGCAATGGTGTAACTATTATAAAATAGTTATTTACCTTCTCTGTAGAAGGATATTTACCTATTATAGGATTTTTTTCTCTTATTCTATATGGATGTACTGTTGAAATAGGCCAATCATGACTAGCACTCCAGCGAGTTTGGCCCCAGTCAATAACTAATGAGGTGCCAGCCGCTATTCCCCAAAGTTTTTCTTCGTCAGTCCATGGGCGTGTCTCTGAATACGCACCAGTGAATATTAAGGAAAGTATTATCCCGCAGAGAAACTTGAACCGCAACCGCATGTACTTGTTGCTTGTGGATTTACAATAGAAAATCTTGCACCATTCAAGTCTTCTTTGTAGTCTACAGTCGCACCTCTGAGATATTCTATTGAAATAGCATCTATTAAAATATTTGATGAACCTGCAGGAATTACAAAATCATCATCATTTTGATCGTCTTCAATTGCAAATCCATAACTGAAACCTGCACATCCGCCACCTTGAATAAACATTCTTAGTTTGCTCGTAGGGCCTTCTTCGGCCAACACTTCTGTTATTTTTTCTTTTGCTGATTCGGTTACTGTGATCATAATATACGCCTTGTTATTTCATCTATACAAATACCAGTCAATCTTCTCCATTCGTTTATACCCTTTAGCGGGAATCTATCTACTTCATACCCTGTGTATTTGCTTAATTTATTTATTAGAATACTAGTGTCTTCTTTATATAATTCTTTCCATGTTACGGGGAAAACTCTATCTCCGTATGCATTTTGGAAAATATCAAGTTTTTTACTTAAATCTGCTTTTGACCATAAGTAAACATTCTTGATATCTTTAATAAAATTATTAGCACTAGTATCTAATCCCCACTTACCGGTAAATGCTTTAGATATTTCATCTATGTCAGTTTCATCATAAGTTATTAAAATGATTTTTTCAAAGTAAGTCAATGTTTCTAAAATATTATTTTCGTGTATACATGTATAAACAGGTAATATTGGTACATTATCTATCTCTAACAGCATGTGGGGTACTATTTTTGATAAAGGTTCATTTTCTAATTTAACGATTGTGTTAAAATCTTTTCTGCACATGTGTGCATTTCCGAACCTACTGAATCTAAAAACATTAGGTGTGTTGTCTTTTGCAGCCTTAATAAATGATGATAAAAATTGTCCACCTGCACCACCTGTGTACACTATTGGAACAATGTCGGCGATCACGTTATAGGCTCTTGCCCCAACGGGTGTTAATCACGTTCCAATTAATAATCTTCCAAAGTTCTTTTAGATACTTTTTCTTATCACTGCCGTAGTCTAATATCCAGGCATGTTCCCACCAATCAACAAGTAATAATATATCATCACGCACTTCATGGTTTTTGATGGTTTTTAATTTACCATCATAGGCTAGATAGACCCATCCTGAACCTTGAATGGTCATTGCTAATTCTTCAAACTCATCTTTAAATTGGTCGTAACTCTTAAAATGCTTATTGATGAAACCTAACATAGGTCCGTTGGGTTTATTATTGTTTCTTACTTCACGGAACTGAGGGAACCAAACGTTATGCAAGAATGCTCCTGCATAGTTGAATTCAGGATCACCTTCTTTGTCATTAAAACGTTTTGCGTATCCCTTAGCAAGTTTGTCATAGTGTAGTTCTAATGTATCTTTACCCATGACAGGACTGACCTCATTTGCTGTAAAATTGAGGGGAATTATTTCTATGTCCTGAGGTTTAGACTTTTCTTCAAGTAAAGTAATAAATTCACGCATACTGTATTTATGCGTTTATAGAACTTAAAATGTCATCCGCTAGATATTGATGAGAATTATTGCCAAAATGTCCCAAATCTCTTGCTAAGTCTCTTTGAAACAGATAGATACTACTAGTATCATATGGAATATTTGATGTTGCTCCTACAGTAATTACAGGACAATTTGCAATTTCTAATACTAAATGTCTATGTATATATCTCCTAGCAAAATTATATCCCGAATCTTCAGCACGGACAATGAATTTGGAAGTTTCACTACTTACATGTGCCCAAGTCCCTTGTTCTACTAAACTAGTATAATTTGGATCGTTATTTTTTGATATAAATCTGCTGTGATCAGGCCATTGAATAAACAAATATTTTGGTTTCTTTTTCACAGTTAGAAACCATTGAACAACATTATGTTCTATAACATCTATGCCCGAACCACCCAATCCAAGATTGTAATAATCGCATCCTAACTTTTCTGCTACAAGATAAGGATAAGTTTTTTCTAATTCTAATCCAACCCCTTCAGTATGACTACATCCTGTAAATAATATATAATTGTCTAAATCAATATCATTTATATTTTTACTACGATGACCATATTGATTGTAAGAGTAAGTAAATTGTTTGTTTCTATAATACCAATCGATTGGTTGTGTTTCTAAATTCTTTTGATAACGTTCTTCACTATCAGTTAGATATAAAAAAGGCACAGATTGACTAGTGAGGTCGTTTCCAATAAAATTATCATTAAATTTCATTATGGTCTCGCTTGCATAATACGTGAAGATATTTCATTTATAACAGTAGTTGCTATCCCTAATTGGTCATTAAACTTGCATTTTAAATTGATAACTTTTTTAGATTCAAATATTGGTAATTTATCATCAAATACTATTTGATATATAGGTGTAGCAATCATATGTGAAAAAATATTATTTGAAAGTGTGTTTTTTCCATTAAAGAATCCACATATGTTTCCATTATGGTATAATTCTTTTGTAGTATCACTATCGTAATCTATGGATTTAAGATATGTGTTATCAATGTCGCTAACCATAACTGCATTTAAAAATTCACAACCGGCAATAATTGCTTTGGGTTTTTGTTTATATTTAAAATACCATGACACCAAATTAAATCTTATACTGTCCATGCCACCATTAAACACACTAAGATTGTAATAGTCAGACTTTAATTCTTTTGCTATTAAATATGGATATGTTTCTTCAATAGGTAAGTCTAATGCTAGATTTGCATTATCTCCTACAAACAATATATAATTTTGTAGGTTTAATTCTGATAACTCTTTGCACCTATGTCCATTAGAGTTATATAATCCTTCGTCCGCATCATTACCAATCAATCCATTTACAAATTGCATTATTTTTGTCCAAATAGTTTTCTTTTTTTGTAAAATAAATCGTTAAACACAAAGTTAAGATTAACTGATATTCTTATGTCATTTTGATTTCTAATAGGTAATGCATAGTGCAACAAATCAGCAGGGAATATATAAACGTCTTTTGATTTGGGATTAATCATATGACTATGAACTCCAAACCTATTTAGATGATGTCCATATTCAAAATTAATACTGCCCACATTGAATTTTGTATTTTGTATTTCAACCTTAGGAAATATCAAACATACTAAATCCGTTAACGGATGAATATGTACTGGATGACCTTCATAGGGCTGATAATCACAACACCATGCGCCTATACATTTTAAATCATGATGATGTGTGTCAAAAGGATTCTTTATAGAATTATATTGTGATACAGTATTAGATGCATATTCAGCAACTAATGCCGATAATGTGTTTAATAATTTTGGTTTTAATGAATCTAAAACGTCAAATTCATATTCAACATTTTCAACAAAATCTTCAAACAATCCAGTAACTGTTTCCATTCTTTTAGATGGATCATACTTATTCTTTTCGATTATTTTTAATAAAAGATTATTATCTTCATCAGATAATTGTGTATGACCTATCTGTGGGCCAAATGGTTTAATAAATTCCATTGTTTACGCCTTATGACTTTTATTTGTAACCGCGCATTTTTCTTCTCTGATAGAAAAGATCATTGAATACAAAATTAAAAGCAACAGAAATTCTAGTATAATTGTCGTTCCAAATTGGAGTAGTACAATGTGATAGATCAGCAGGAAACACGTAAATGTCTTTTTCTTGAGGAGTAATTGTGTGGTATCTTGATCCAAAGTTATTTAAATTTTCACCATGCTGTAAAATTAGACTGCCAGGTTTAATTTCTGAGTTCATGTGTTCATCATAGACCGACTTTTCGTCTGAGATTTCTACCTTAGGATAGATAACGCACACTAAATCATTCATTGGGTGGCTGTGTATAAGATGAAATTCTCTAGATTTTTGCACATTGCACCAGGCCGATAAGCAACTAATTTCTGTGTAATTTGCAGGGATAGTGCTTCCTGGATATGATGAAGTTGCTTTATTAGCGTAGTCTACAATGACTTTCTTTATGGTGTTTATTAATTTAGGAGGTATGTCATTGGTAATATCAAATACACATTCAATGTATCCTGACAGGTTACGATTGAATCTTTTAGATAAATCATCTTTATTGGCTAAACAGATTTCCAATAGAGTTTGATTATCTTCATCACTAAGTTGATCATGCCCAATATCAGGGCCAAATGGTTTGACTAATTTCATTATTTTCTTCTTACAATTCGACCTTTGGTCATATCATAAGGACTCATTTCAATCTCTACTCTGTCTCCTAACAATATGCGAATTTCATGTTGTCGCATTTTGCCAGACACATGACCTAACACAAGATGCCCTGTGTCTAATTTAACTTTGAAAGTTGCATTTCTCTGAACGTCTATGACCTCCCCTTCCATCTTAATTCCAGTCTCTTTAGCCATACAATTTTTTATTTTATCTCCATTACTTTTTTAAGATGTCCCACATCTTTTCTTTTTCAATGATTTCTTTTTCTAGTGCCTTGTACTTGTCTGCAAGTTCACGTAGTTCATCCCACTTTTCTTCAAGTTCAGGATTTTGTTTAAAGATTGCTAATTTTTGTTCAATCTTTTCTAATGTCTGCATCAAACTTTTACCCTTGATAGTAACATCACCATCAAAGTCAGCATCGCCTTGTACCTTTAGTGAATGTCCGTTTAAATATGTATTTGGGTTTAAAGTTACATTGGCATAATTCCAACCATAGTTACCAGTACCATTTGTAGTAGTAGTAAGAACTTGTCCTGCGGCACCTACGTTAGCCAAATTACCATAATAATAGGGCGATGCACCAGTAATATTTCCATTGACAGACAGTCCACCGGTAACATTAGACACATTTCCTAATGTAGCAGATAAACTTGAAATTTGTTGTGTAGTAAGTGGTGAAATATTTGCAGGAGTAAGACTTGTTAAGTTGCCGTAACCCCAGTGATCTGTCACACTAACAGTAGCACCCATAGCGCCTGTTGATCCATATAGGTCATCCGCTGATAAGGCCGAGGTAATTGTAATTGTGTCGTTGTCGTTCATTTTGTTATCCCTTTTTTAAGAAAATTTGGCCGTCTTTGTCAAAGCCGATCTCTAAGTTATCGCCTTCTTTCCAGCCCAATTGTTCCAACAAGATCATAGGTAAAGGGACAATTATGTCCCCAGAATCTTTATCTTCTTGGGTAATAACTTCGTATCTTGTTTTATCTTGTCCTGGTTTAGTTGCCATGTCTATAGTTTACACAATATAAGTTGCCAAGTCAAGAGTAATGGTAAAATTCTTTACCAGGCTCGACATGACCAATAACGTGCTTTCCAACGGGGACCAGGATTTTCACAGTGGTGACGGGCGCGGAATGATTTACGATGCCCCGGGCTGTTCTTTTTAATACGCATATTTTTGTCGCCAAAGTTGACTTTGACTACTTTGCCATTTGGTTTGCGTACATATACTTTTGATTTTTTAACATCGCCCTTCATGGGCTTGCCTAATGGGACCTTGCGTCCCTGATATTCTGCTTCTGTAAGCATGTCATGCAATGAAAGATATTCTAACATTTCATCGTCAGATTCTAGGATAATACCGTCATCAGTAAACCCTACAACACCTGTTTCAACGACAAAGTGATCACCTAATTCGATGTCAAAACTGTCATGTAATTGAATAGCCAATGAGGCTTCGTCACTAAGACGATCCAAACTTTCCATTAATTGTTGCATAGTACTCATAACTTTATTTATCTTTTATTCACATTCCCAGAGGATAGTGAGTAAATCTCTGTTACCTTCGTAGCCCTTGATCAATTCTTTTACTTGATGTCCAAAATATCCAACATGACCAACTACTGTATTACTTGTACAGGGTACAATTCTTGACGTAGGGGCTGTGTCTAACCAACTAACATGCAAGTCTCCCTTATACTTTACGTCCCAATTGGGGTGCAAATAGTATAAGGTCATCCAAAATTTGTTGTTGGGCATTGGTCTAACTGGAGTATGAGTATGCCAGGTTATAGTTTTATTGTTACGATAGCATCTTACGCTTGTAGGGTCAGGATTTTTTAGACCTCTATCTACTAGGATTTTTTTGGTAGCGTAAATCGCATCCATCAATTTAGGTGGAAGAAATTCTCTGTAACGTTCTATATCTCCGGTGAAATTAAAAAATGCGCCACCAAAAATTCCATTGGCTGAAACATCAGTATTTTTAGTTATACTGCCATCTTTTTCAATGGTAATTGCTCCGTCGCCAGTATTAATAAATTTGTCTTTTTCAATTACTAATTGAGCAAAGTCTTCGGGTGGTAACAAATCGTGTACCACAAATGATTGAACATCTAAATCGTATGCAACAGGAACAGCCATGTTAATATTTATTACCTAAATATATCTTCTCTAATTCTTTAATAGTATGTTCGGTATTACCATCTTCGTGTTTAACAGCAATACCACCATGATCATGCCAAGCATTAAGATATTTGCCGTAATCGTCTACTAACACATTGGGGTTGCCGTCTTTGTCAGTAGCATACTTGTATTTGGCTGATGTGAAAATTGCGTTTCCACTAGTGCCAGGATTATACTTGTCAAGCCATTCTTTTTTACCTTTAATACTAGCCTTGCCCTCAAATCGTAGGGGTGCGCTGAGTACAGTAAAAGGAATGTGATGTTGGTGTAACCAACGAATAATCTTTAGTCCACCTTGCAATGGTTCTAAATCTTTAAAAAATTCGTAAACCTTTTCAGGGCCTGATCTAGCAAGTCTAACGATTGCTTCCTCAGGGTTACTGATTTCTTTATATGATTTAACCCCTTCAAGATTAGCCCATGCGTCAAAGAAATCGGCTTGTACACCATCCATATCTAGGTAAAGGTGTGGCCTTTTGTTGGCAGTTTCTTCCATTAATAATTCCGATATCTTCATAGTTTATATTTATCATTATAGCAGTCGTTAATCCACATGTCAAGCCCAAAACGATAAATACACAAATAATAGGAGATAGTTATGGCACTGTTAGACTCAATGCTTAATTTAATTACAAAACAACCAAAAGACCCTAACGCACCTAAACCACCAGTTGGTAGTCGTAGTGAGCGTGAGGCAAAAATCAAAGACAAAGCCGGTATGGTAATCAATGTATTTGCATTGTTACTAGCACTCAACGCTTGGTACGGTGGTAAACTAAGTGGTACGGTATTGAATGATACAATTCAAGCCAGTGACACATATAGTTTTTATCAATCAAAATCAATCAAGCAAGCATTAGCGGAGCAAAGTTTAGATGACGCTATTTTCCGTCATGATACAGAAAAAGTTGAAAAACTAAAAGCCAAAATTGAACGCTATGAAAGCGATCCTGTTAGCGGAGAAGGTAAAAAAGAATTACTTGCTAAGGCTAAACACTTAGAAGAAGAACGTGCGGATGCCAAAAAACGTAGTCCTTGGATTAGTTATGCAAGCACAGCATTTCAATTGAGTATTGTTATTTTATCTGCTAGTATCTTAGCAGTTAATATGATGATGTTTTGGAGTAGTTTCGCTGTAGCCGGAGTTGGCATTTTGTTAGCACTACAAGGCTTAACACTTTGGTTTTAATGTAAGGTCTTTTTAGGCTTATCGGGCCAATAGTCTTTATACATCACTGGTGTACGGTCGGGGATAACTTTATTAAAGTTCTTTAATTCATCACCGTACATCAGTAGTATGTAAGAATTTACCTTATCAACATTTTTATCTTCTATTTGAATAATCAAATGTTGGTAAAAAGTTATCTTAGTCTTAACATATTTCTTAACATTCTTATCTGCTAAGATATCTTTAAAATCATTCGATTCTCTTTTAAATAAAAATGTTTTCATTATTTTTTCCAAACTAAAAAATTAATATAATCTTTTTCTGAATCAAACATAAAAGAATATTTTCCAGGAGCCGTACCTGCCTCATTAATTACTTGAAAATGCCAATCACGTTCGCAATTGTCTTGACACCAGCGAATGATATCACGCAACTGCCCATAAGGCAATTCAATGGGTGTGTTAAATGTCTTTTCGATATTCAACGACATCGACCTCGCCTAGGCGTAAAAAGTTTATACCACTTTCATCACGGTACTTTTCTTTGTAATATACTTTAGTTATGCCTGATTGATAAATTAATTTAGCACAATCAATGCATGGAGCATGTGTACAGAATAGTGTGGCTCCTTCGCTACTTTCAGTAGACCTGGACACTTTAGCGATTGCGTTACTTTCAGCATGAAGTACTTGCGGTTTAGTTTTAAGACGATATCTGCGTTTAATGGTTACTGAACCGTCATCAGCATCAACAAATTCAGTTTCTTCTACAAAAGGCCACTGAGTTTCAATTTCATCAGGGTTTAGCCATCCACCTGCATCACCTGACATATAGTCACGGTCTTCACAATTGTTTTCCCAACCAGTGGGCATACCATTGTATCCAGTTGCTAGTATCTGATTACCCCTAACGATAACAGCACCAACTTGCAGGCGCTTGGCATAACTAAGATTGCTTGTTAACTCGGCAATCTTCATATAATAATCAATAAATTTTTGTTTCATTCTTTTAGCAAATTAATTTTGTTAGGCTTATCTTTCCATTCAGCTGCATCTGGCAATGGTTCTTTTTGCTTTGTAATATTGGGCCATTGCTTTGATAAACGTGAATTCAAATCAATCCAAAACTGCATATTATCAACTGACTTACCATCATCTGTAACAATAGCATCAATAGGACATTCGGGGATACATACCCCACAGTCAATACATTCATCGGGGTTGATAGCCAAAAAGTTAGGACCCTCATAGAAACAATCCACAGGGCAAACCTTAACGCAATCAGTATGCTTACATTTAATACAATTTTCTGTTACTACGTGTGTCATATATCTCTACTTATTAATCCCAAAGACTACGATAATATTTTGCAAACAAATTTAATCCTTCTTGTATTCTTTCTTCATGTAACTTGTGACCCACGTGATCATACCAATGACTATTTGGATCCCTATTTATCATTTGATATGTTGGTTCCATTGCTCCGGTGATTGGATTTGGAAATTGTGTGTCAGTTTGTTTCCAATCATATTCAGCCTTGCCATGATGATATTGTGTATCGTATTCTTCAAGTGCAAGTTGTTGAAAACTCCAAATCATTTTATCTAATACTTCATCCCAGCGTTTGCAACCTTCATTGAAAGCCTCAGGATATGATTCTTTGTAAAAATCAAAAGGTTGTTGATTAGTCATATCTTCCCCACCTACGTCAGCAAACTCACCGGGAATGCCATGCATTGTTTCTTTTAACTGAATAAGCGCAGGCAAAATAATATAGGCTAAACTATGGTCAAGGCTCCACGTATCGTGGTCCTCAATTTCAACGTTAATACTTCGTGCTTCGACTTTTTTACTGAATTTACCTAGATTAACTTTCATTAAGTTTTACCGTTTCAATCTTTCCTTTTACAAACCAAAACTTTTGATCTTGTGAAGTAATACAGGCTATGTCAATCTTTTTATTAGCATACAGTGTTTCGGCTAATGATTCTAATGTGTCTGCTTGGCAATAAAATGCATTAGTGTGCTTATTGTATAAGAACAATTGATCTCCTATGCGTTCAACTACACACATTGGGGGAAGTTTAGCAATGTCTTCATCGTCATCTGTATTTTGCAAATCTTCTAATGACCAGCCCATTTTTTCAGCAATTTTTTTCAGAGCATGGCGCAAACGAAAAATTAAATACCAATGGCTAAGAAACCAACCTAGTAAGAATGCAATTACTAACTCAAACATACAGTTATTTAATCCTTATGTTGCTATACTGTTTCAACTTCTCTAACTTATTTTCAGCACCTTTTTCAAGGCCTTCCATAGTTATTCCTACTTCTTGTTCTGTTAACAACTTTAACATTGCTAACATATCACCAAGTTCTTTCTCTAACCGTTGCATGTTAGTTTCAGTTGATCCTTTCATCATTTGATCAGGACCAAATCTAAAAATCTTGCTAATCTCTACTATTACTTCTGCACATTCTTCTTGTAGAATGACAAGTGTTTCAATAGTTTCAGGACTAACATTATTGACTATCTGATTTACCATCGTCACTATTAGTCTCAGTTCTATATACAATATAAGTGCAAAACACTAACGCAAACAAGGAATTCATACCCATTACTAATAGTAACAATCCTACTAGCATGAATATCAATGCACGACTGCCTGGATCCTTGTTATTTAAAAAATTCATTTTACTTTCCTATTTGACATTTTAGGAACAATATTTTTTTCGTGATATGGCTTCCAATGTTCAAGATAGTGATCGTTCTTTACCCAACGATTTTTACCTGTTTTAGTTTCAGTTAAGAAACCCCATTCACGTTGTTGTGGTCCCATAAAAAATAGCGTAGTGACAGGTTTTTCATCATCTAATTCTAGCCAATGAAATTCACCAGCACTACGCATAATAACGCTACCTGGACCTCTCCACTCTCTGAACTCTCCGACCTTTTCTCCTTGACTATTGCATATCAACGTATGCTCATAGTAGCCACCTTTTAGAATTATAGTCATAAATGGCCAGGGATGATCGTGAAAGATAGGATCATCACTACGTACAATCTTATGTAGAGTGACATTAAATGGGAACCATTTACGATCCTTTAAGAAAAGGTAGTACCGATGCATATAGTCTGCACCGGTTCTACGATCTGGAATTAAACGGTATCTGCCTAATGTATTCATTAAATTATGTAGCAAACCCATATAACACCTTTCAAAGAATTTAGAAAAAGGCGAGTTTCGCTGAACAGGTACTCGCCAAACCTTTTAGTCTTAGACTAAGCCAGCAGCCAAAGCACGATAGCCGGCAGCAACAACTGCACGGGTAGGAGTGCCTAAGCGATACTTAACAGTAACGCGGCCCTTTGTGTCCTTATGCTCGTTAGCATAGACAGCAAAGCCACTACGCAAACGCAAATCGCTTACAGTAGCAGTTGGGTTAGCAATACCGAAACGTGCGGTAATTTGCTTTGCGGTGAGTTGCTCACCATTACGAAGTGCCTCAATGAGGCGTTCACTCTTAGTTGTCATCATATATTTCCTCTTTTGTATGATCGCTGTGTTGATGCTATCTCTCACAACGTATAGATATTGTATTACATTTACTGAAGTAATACAAGTATTATGGCTACCTAATTTAATTTAGATATCCAAAAACTGCAATTCAAACTGATCTGCACGGTCCTCGTAATTAATATAACCACGTGGGTTACAAACAATACGTGTATCACCAATCATGTAATCAAATACATGATGTGTATGACCATGCGTCCAAAGTTTAATTTGTGGATTATCCAAGATAAAATTGTGCAAATCGCTGTAGTAACCGCCGTTCATTACTGTATCATTACGATACATTTCATGTACACTTTGGTAACTAGGAGACATGTGACCAACAACCACATACTTTTTAGTAGAATCACTATTCACAGTCTTGTCGATATATTTCACAGTTTCATCATGTCTAATTACAGCATCCTGTGGACTAAACTTAGCATAGTTGCGTTTGCTGTTGCGAATGATATTAAAATCATTCATCATTCTCGGCATGTCCATCATGGTAAGTGGATCACGCTTGTTCATGTCAGTCCATAATGTGCCACCAACAAAAGTGTAGTCTTCAATCTCTACACTATCCATTTCTAAGAAATGAACATTAGGAAACACATCACATTCAGATTTTAACCAATCAATAGCATCAGGAAACGAACCATGATAAAACTCATGATTACCTGCAACATAAACCACATGTGGAAACTCGTCACTACAACGTTTGAAAAATTCACGACTGCGCACAGCCAGTTCTTGTTGACGACCTAATTTCCAAAACACACCAGGAGGTGGTTTCTGTAAATGAATATCAGGATGATTGTGTAAATCTTGTGCTACAGTGATATCGCCTGACAAAATTAGTACACTAGCGCCATCGGTATTCTTTAGTTCAATGTCTCCAAACTCTAAGTGTAAATCACTTGCTAGTGCAATTTTCATTTTAAGATTCTCTTTCTTCTCTGTGTTTATCGCATAGTGTTTTAATCCAACCACCATATGTTTGAGTGCCTGGATTACCACATGTTTCACATGTTACGCTTGACATTGATTCTGCCATGCGAACAATGCCATCAACGTAATCATCGCCACCGTCATAATAAAAACGCAATGTGCCAAACTTTTCCTTAATCTGTGTAGCAACTACCTGAGTACAAACATCGGGCACTCTGCGACATTGTGGTTCTATATTACTTAGTACTTCATTAACTGATTTTTCATGCCACTCTTTAACCTCTTTACCACGGCTAAAGTAGTAAAGCAATGCATCACGATCACCTTTTACCGCACGTTCTAATGCACGGTTATAACGCAAAGCACTAGCACGTTGATTACGATTCCAATCAATATGGCTTTGAATCAGTGAACATGCATGGTCAAGTATATTATACCAACCATCATCACAATCAAATCCCCAGCACATGGCTGTAGTTGACATGTCACTATAACGGTTAGCAAAAATCTTAGGATACTTAATTACAAGACCCTTGTCTAGTTCTGGACTCATACAATTTTCCACTCGTAAATAGAACCACTTAGTGTCTTAAACTTAACATAGTTTTCAGACTCTTCAAGAATCTCCTTGATGATAGTAGTCTGCCACCAATCTTGTTCTTGCATAGTTCTAGCGTAAATACTACCTACACGCATAGCACTACCAACCTTAGGTCGTGCATCATTTTCAATATCGACCTTGTTTTCTTTTTCATTAGGGGTTAATGCCATACTCATGCCACCGCTATCACCCCTACCCTTTGCATCATACATCCAATATGGCATTTAATTTCTCCTCATTGTGGCAATCTCACGTGCCTGATCTTCATTAATAATAGGAACTGCGTTACTCTTGTGCATAGTAGCAATGCCCTTGATAAGCGTACCTGTGTACTTCATGGGTTCCTTCTTAGTACATGCGTTACTCAAATCCTTAAAGTCACTAACATAACTAGGATAGCGAACAGTCTCACGCACATACGATTTTGTTACTACTGGACTAAAAGTAGAACCAGACAATTTCTTTTTCTTGTCTACTTTACCGTGGATATAATCAATGTATTCCTCATAGGTCATCTTAGCCATATGATTACGCTTGAGCCATTTGTTATGCTCATGCCAGCGTTCCTGTAACTCAGACTGTTTGGCCTTAGTAACCTTGGTCTTACGCTTTTTGTAATTGGTAGTGGTCAAATACGGACCTACAAGATGCATTGTCATATGATTATTATACTCTTTTTTAGAAAAATGTCAATAAGTTTATGCTTTAAAACTTGCCCAAAAAGCAGTTTTTTCCAAATCAGATTCAAATTCCGGGTAGACTGACTGAGTTATTCATTACTCAACTCCAGCGTAGCAAGAACCAAATATAATGTTTTTTAAAACGAAAAACAAATCTATAATTAGATCGGTAATATGTAAAGTCCCAATTAATTAATCTGTCTTTTATATTTTCATCACACCATTTACGCATTTCTTGATGTTTTTGAAAATCCCTAGGAACAATATGTCTATATCGACCTTTCATAGTGCACCCAATGTAAGCATCATAAGCATACTTTCATCTTTTAAGGTAACATAATATGGACGACACCGATGATCATAACTGTATTTTGTACCAATATACGAATCCCATTTTGGATACCGAACATAACGATCTCCGTACGATTTGTATAAAAAGTTTTCAATATCACGTGCTTTTTGAGGATACCCATTTGCGAATTTTAATCCAATGGTATGCCCATATATGTGATAATTTTTATATCGTTTGTCTAATTTTATAACTTTGTAATCCATTTTAAGCCCAACGTAATATAAACCACTCTAAATCTTTTTTATCACGAAACCAAAACTTGCTGTTATTTACATACCAACGCATTTTAGGAGTCCATACACCGTCAGGTGCAGTAGGGCCAAATGTACTCTTTGCCCAAGACTCCATTTCATTCCAATCATAATTGCGGTTAGGATGCACAGTTAAATATCGTGCACCATATACTCGACCTTCACTTATATCAAATGCCTTCCAACCTAATGCGGACATTACAATTTGTGTATCAATGTCTTTAGTCATTTGATCGGCAACTTGATTGATTATATCTTCTGTTATATTCATGACCATCTTAATATAAACATCATTAAATCACTGTCATTGCGAAAATAAAATTTATCTTCTTTATAAAACCAACGATGACCTTCATCACCATATTGTTCTATACACCAGTGAAATGCAGGACTATTGCGGGAATCGTCATATTTATTTTCTTCTGTAATAGGTAAACTTACCCATTCATAATCGCCAAGCCAGCTAGATGACTTACCTCGTTTAAAAGGTTGTGCCTTAGGCTCAGACATACCAACAATAATTGTTGGCATTGGCATTTGTATATTCGGTTTATTACTCACATTAAGATTCTAACACACTATTTAAATGTTTACAAGTATGACGAAAAGTGTATCCTGGACATGTACAAGAAGCCTTACCCGATTCCTTAGTAACAATATACGTATTACCCTTAGAACCTTGTACAACAATCTGTACCTTTTTAGATTCTACAGGCTTTGTATAGTTGACACTTGCACCATTTACCTCAACGATACGCTGACGTTGAATTCTGCGAAATTTAAAGTCGGGATTACCTGTAGTAATACCAATTTCATCATTGTCAAACCATTTCTCACGCATTACAGTACCAGTGTAGTAATTGAATTCCTCAGTTACTACACCGGGTGCATAACGATCACGAATAGGCCACAGAATATTAGCGACCTTAATCGTAACAGTATTGCCTACTGTAAGCATGTCCATGTTAGGCAGCTTCCTTTACTTGTTCCAATGCCTTTGTCAATTCAACATAACCATCACCGTGATCATTGACAAACCAAACTGCCTTACCATCAACTTGACGGAGAATGTATTCAAATTCCTCGTAACTGTGATTGGCTTCGTAGTCTGCAAAATCAGCAAATTTACGGGCGCTTACACCATCTTCACCACGATCACGACCATAGAATGTAGTCATGTTACCATACTTAGCCTTGTAGTCCTCATAAGACAGACCATCGACATCATAAGAACTAAAGGGATGCTTTGCACCAACCTCATCACCAAGACTAGAGATATCGCCCAAATCGATCAACTCACGAACCTTGAAAGGATCCATGTAAGATTCTTGCAGGATACGACCGTTGTTTTCCAAGTAACCATCCCAGTGACAGTAAACTTGTTGAACAGTACCGTCAGCGAATTCGATTGCGATTGTAGAACGTGTTGCCATTTTTTAGTCCTTTAATTAACTGTTGATAAGATATATTATATACCCAAACCGATTTATTGTCAATCGATAAATTCAATGTCTTTACTGTTGACCAAGGCGTACTTGCCGTCACGCTTGATCACGACCTTCTTAAATTGTGTGATGTTGTGTACTGCCCACGCAGGAATGTCCAAGTCACCATTGTATACCGAGATAGCGTCCCAAACTTCATGCTTGTCGTAGATTTTATCTTCTTTGGTTGTATAAGGGCGCCAGCCATTCCAGTAATAAGAACGGACCGATTCAGGAACTTCAACTTGAATAACGGTTTCGGCTTTGACTAAAAACATTCTGTGCCCCTTTAATTAATCATTCAATACAAGTATTGTACACCCAAAACGATTAATTGTCAAGCCTTTTTAGCCAAAAAAAGGCGTTGTAAATCAACGACTTACAACGCCAAAATTGACTATTTTTTAAGCAGTTATCCACTCAGGTTCGGCTTCAGATTCTAGTACAAGGGTTTCCCAACCGTCATACTCATCTATACGGAACCGTTCTCCGAGGTCTACCCAAACGATAACTAGGTTCTCTGCACCACCACAATATATGTCCTTGTCCTTGTAATGACGTTTTACGTAGGATTCTATCTCATCATGACGGTTATTGCGAACCATTTCTACGATCATAGGATCAAATAGAATTGGTTCAAACCCTTCATTCCATGAGTACCACCCTGCACCATACTCAGGAGAAACTAGTACTGCAACTTTTCCATTCTCTACAACACGTTCCATAATGTTTACTCCTCAAGTTTTAATAAGTTATTATATATCAAAACTTGGTAAGTGTCAAGCCTTTTTTGAATTATTTTAAAATTAATCGCTACTGTCCACGGTGTAATAATCGTCACAATGCACACATGTGTAACCGTTATAACAACGGCCCAAATTCTTTTGTACGTAACTATGGACGCAAGGTTCGTTGTTATCTTTACGCAACCTTACTTCACCTTTTGGGCTACCCCATTGATGTTGACCACCGCAATTGTGACAATCACGGTGTGTCTTATCTTTGTTCCAAGAATAACTTTTTTCTTTTTCTGTAAGTACTACTTGCATAGTACCATTACAGACTGGACAGACTCCGTAACCTTCTTTCATAACGATCTCCTAATTAGGATTGTTTAGTAGGCAATTGTGCGGGGGTTTTAGGAGCAGTCAAACAACTCAATACGCCGTTCCAGTGCCATTTTCTGCAATGTGTACATTCCATATATATTCCTTTACTGTTTAAGAACTTATATTATAGCAAGGTTTGGATTAATTGTCAAGTGTTTGGTCGTTTGTCAATAACCTTATCAGCAAGACCATATGCAACAGCCTCGCTAGCACTCATGTAATTGTCACGTTCCATGTCTGCTGAAAGTACATCAAAAGTCTTACCTGCACTATTATGATTGACATAAATTTGTGTGAGGTTCTTTTTCATCTCAATGATTTCGTTGACTTGAATCAACATATCAGTTGCCTGACCACGTGCGCCACCACTTGGCTGGTGAATCATGTGTCGTGCATTAGGAAGAATCATACGCTTACCTGCCGCACCTGCTTGTGCAAGCAAACTACCCATGCTACATGCCTGACCCATAACGATTGTAGAAATGTCAGGCTTAATAAATTGCATAGTATCATAGATAGCCATACCAGCAGTTACACTACCGCCGGGACTGTTAATGTAAAGACTGATATCCTTGTCAGGATCTTCTGACTCTAGGTATAGCAATTGGGCAACAATCAAGTTTGCCATTTGGTCGTGAACTTCACCTTCCAGTAGGATAACACGGTCACGCAATAGTCGGCTGTAGATATCATAACTACGTTCACCGCGAGAAGTTTGTTCAAGTACGATAGGAACTAGGCTCATTTAAAATCCTCTTATTTAAAGTTTAATTATACACTAAACATGTACCGAATTCAACAGTTATGGTTAAACTAATTTTACCGAACTTACATGTTGTCGTTTAGCAATCATATCAACGATGTTTGGCCATTGTGGGTTTGGAATAATTTTTGCTAATGGAATATCACCGGGTCTGTTGTATGGATGACTGTAATCATATCCTTGTTCTAAGAAATAATTAATGTTTTCATCATAATACTTTTTATATTTTTTACGATTGTTAATCCAAGTTTGGTGTGATGTATCATAAAATCTAACTACAAAATCAGCACTGTAATGTCTATAAGGTTTATATGCAGTTGGCTGCATGTGTTGGTCATTGTCTATTGCCATATCCTGCAATGTTTTTCCAATCTCAGTATACAGCAAATACACAGTTCCAAACTCAACCATGTCGTTGAAGTACTGGTAGTCTTCTATCTCGTAAGTATATTCTTGAGATTTTTCCATTGCAAAATAAGTTACCGTATGCCTAGGTAATGGTTTACGATTGCCATCTACAAAGGATTCGCAACGATGCACTTCTATGTTAAGTTGCGCTAGTGCCCATTTAACTTCAGCAGGTGCATCAATAAAAAATTGATGAGGTGTGTTTAATGTGCCATGATATATTTCAAAGATGTTGTGTAGGTAGTTTAATGTATCTTGGTCGATATTATTTTCATCTACTCTTCTACCAACAAATCCTGGACTATAATTGTCTATGATTTCACAGCAAGCATTTATATCTGTTACAGCATTTTTTCTGTCTGTTATAAAATCATTAAATCCAATAAAACGTTCAGGATCATCAATTGAATAATTTTTATCTAGGGCTTCTGCTAATCTATTGGCCCACTTTTGTACAATAGGATACTCGTTTAATTTATAGCGAACTGTAATGGGATCCAAAAAGTATGTAGGATCAGAGTATTCTATGTGTAGTTCACGGTACATAGAAATATATATCTATGCTTAAACTTTGCGTAATTTTCTACCAACATCGCCCATTTTAGAACCAGCACCTAAATCGTGCTTTGGTTTATTTCTGTGACCAGTAGCAATCTTTTCTGCGTTTTTAGCAAAGTCTTTTTTACTGATATTTGCACTATCAGGTTCTTCAACACCTAATTCATTTGGTTCAGCCAATGTAGTCTTTGGTTCTACAGGGCTTAGTTTAAAACTGAATCCACCCTTAGTAGGATCAGTTGCGCCACTCTTACTTTCAAGTGTAATGTTACCATCTAGTTTAGCAGGCCACTGTGTAGCAAAACTCATCACTCTACTCTTAGGATCAAAGTCAGCATATTGTTGAACAAAGTTCATATCCAATACTGCCAAGATAACATTTTGGAATTCAGGCAACGCACTACCTTCGTTAACAGCATTCATAACTGCCAACTTAACAGCGTGTGTTAATTTACCACCATCACTACTTGGTTTCTTAAAGTTAATATCACTCCACAATGATTGATATTTTGGAAGTGGTAAATTCTTTTTCTTTTTAAACGCAGCCATGCTGTCTGTTACTTTGTTAACAATATCGCTGGGCCAAGGTAAGAATTCATTAAACTTTTCAGGGATCGCTTCAGGTACATATTGATATAATAAGTTCATTGCTTGGAATACTTGTGAGATTGTTTTTGGGGAAGGAAGATTAAATCTACCTCCACCTTCTGCATCGCACAAATCAATAAATGCAACTGTTGCTTCATAGTCAGGGTTATCACGAATGTCTTGTGGAATCTTTAGTCCACTGATACTAGGTGGCGCACCACCGCCTTTACCCTTACTTGAAATATTGATTGTGTGTTTAGTTCTTTCGTTACTAATAGTTGCATAACTATCAGCAATGTTTGTGTTTGCTTTACTTGGGAAGTTCAATACTAGTTCACTAATATCTGCACCTAACCATTCAGTAAAGCCTTTCTTTCTAGGAAAACGTGATGTTCCTGATACCAGTGCAAGCACACCCAAGTATTCACCTGCATAGTCAATAATACTGTCTTTAATCTTTGTAGGAACTTCTTTTGGAATTACAGGATTGGCGCCGCCCATGATTTCTTCTGCCATACCAATTACAACACGACCGTAATCTGTTGACTGTAATACTTGATTATTAACGATCTCTGCTCCAAGTTCAGTAGCAGGAATATAGCGATCGGTGATACCAATTTGACTAGGCTTTAACAATGCGGCTTCTTTACCGGTTTCTTCGCCTTCTTCACCAGTGCTTGCTTGACCACCTAAGTCACTAGTTTTTAATAATTTATTGAGTGGCATGTCTGTGCCATCTTCTAAACGTAATGACAATGAACCTTTAAACATGTCATTGTCAAACATTTCTTGGAATCTGTCAGCCTCGCTAGGATCAGCAACAACTGGTTCTTTATCTACCGTGTAAAAAGGCATACCATCACGAATCATTGTGATAAATTTATCAAAACGTTCGGGGTATTTCTTTATAGTACTCGCACTTAATGTGCGGTCTTCTAATAAATTAGTGATGTTGTCTATAATGTCTCGCATAACATATATTTATGCGATCTAACATTTAAAGAGATTTTGATGTTCCCACCATTTGTTCATTCTATGATATCGTTTAAGTGGTATTCCATGCTCTCGTAATTTGTCTCTGAATAGATAGAATGAGGGACCATGGCTCATAATTGGTTTTAACCCCTGTTTAGCACGTTGTTTACTAAGTACGTCCCATTGATATTGATGGCACATTTCATGTGCTAGTGTGTCAATTAACCATTGCCTGCAATACCATTTGTTGGATATATGTAATATGCAGTTTGATTTTTTAGTGTTGGGGTTAGGATTAAAATCGTCTGCTTCACATTGACCCCAGTAGTCAGTTGTACGTTTAATAACTCTAAATCGAGGGGTAGGAAGCTCACCGTTAAATATTGTTTTGTTTAACATATGAAACAGTTTTCTAATTTCTTTTTCATCTGTTCTATATACTAAACGCTTTTGAGCAGGAATGCTGGGCAATTCTTCGCTCATATATTTCAGGATCTTTCTGGAACTCATAGATTCCCCTTTCCTACATTGTATTTATTAAATTATTATCTCATAAACTTTTGGTTATAAATATAGTTTTAGGAGATAAAAAATATGGAATTTTTCACAATTTTTGCCGTTGTTGTAATCATTATTGCCGCCGGCTACCATTTTAACAATGTTAAAAAGGCAAAGGAATCCAAGGCAGAAAAAGAGGCTCAGGCACCTTATAAGGTTGAGACACCTGTTACCGAATCCCCTGCAACTGAGCTACCCTTAGTTAAGTTAGAGCAAACAGAACCAGAAGTTGCACCTGCAAAGGCTAAAAAGGCAAAAGCACCTGCTAAGCCTAAGGCTCCTGCTAAGCCAAGAGCAAAGAAGGCACCAGCAACACCTGCAATCACCCCAACTGCAAAGAAACCACGAGCACCACGCAAGCCAAAGATGACTATTGCTAAGTAATGCAAGATATTGGTTTTGATGTTATCAGTGATTTAAATCTATCTCCTGAAGATAGTTTTAACTGGGAAGGTAAAAGTACCAGTTTATATTGTTTGGTCGCCGGAAATGTAAGTAGTGATTTACGCACTACATTGCAAACATTAGCACACCTTGGTAGATTTTATCAAGGTGTGTTTTACGTTCCGGGAACCCTTGAATATAAAAATTCAACTGATATAAGTGAACGCACTGAACAATTAATTAGTTTAATTAAGCAATTACCATCAGTACATATCATGCATCATAGCGTGGTTATTGTAGATGGTATTGCAGTTGTTGGTGCAAATGGTTGGAATAATAGTAGTATAGGCACATTACAAGACATGGTCTATACTGCGGCACGATTCGATGATATGACATACTTAAAATTAAGTATTGAGAAATTACAACGTCATTTAGATGTTAAAAAAGTAATCGTAGTAACTAACGCTGTGCCTGACGAAAAACTTTATTTTGGGGAAACCCCTAATACTGTGGAAAACCAAATACCCTTGAAACTTTCTTTAAGTGGTGATACTGAAAAGAAAGTAACATCCTGGGTATTTGGCAGTTACGATAAATTTGTTGATGCTACAGTAGATAACATTAACTATGTAAATAATCCCTATTCACATAAAAGCCCCTATTGGGCTAAACGAATCTCTATATCAGTTTGATTCTGCTTCCACTTTAACTAACAGTGGAAATCCTTGAGCCCTAGCATCTAGTGTAACTTCAATGCCTTTTTGTTCTGCAATCTCGTAAGGTAAGACAGCAACAATTGCGCTTCCTTGTTGATGGATATCAACTGTAATTTGATTTGCAGTATCAGGATTATAATCAAAATATTCTACTAGTGAGTTTACCACAAATTCCATACTAGTATGATCATCGTTAAGATAAATCACTCTAAACAATGGTGGTTCTTTTAACGCCATGTTTGGCTTGATCATATTACGTACTTCTGGATTTGCATTTGCCATTTTTTAGTGCCCTTATGTTGTTATATGTTCGCGGTAAATTTCTCTACCGCGAACTGTTCTTACATTATATTATTTATTGTAACTGATTGCAATCTTCTTGGGTTTCTTTTCCTCAGGAATTTTGCGTTCAAGGTCAATACGTAAGATACCATTAGCAACTGTTGCAGTTACTACCTCTACGTGATCCGCAAGTGTGAATGTGCGAGAAAAATCACGTGAACTGATTCCACGATGTAGATATTCAGGGGCCTGAACAGTCTCATCTTCTGACAATTCTAAAGCCTTTTGGCCATTAATGGTAAGTTGATTATTCTTTACCTGTACATCAATTTCACCCTCATCAAAACCAGCCACAGCAAGTTCAATGCTGAAGTTGTCTTCATCATACTTTACAATATTGTATGGGGGATAATTTACAGTTTGCTGATTTACACGATTGTGTAGTTCATCAAAGATTGAATCAAATCCAACTGCAAATTTGTGAATTGACGGAATGTCAAGGGAACGAAGGGTTAATGTATTTGTCATTTGTTTTCTCCTTTATTAAGCAAGATGACTATTGTAGACCCGACCATCGGCATCTACAATATTATTTATTATACACAATTGCGCAAAAAAATAAACTATTTTGGGATAAATTAGTGTGTTTTGGGTGCTAAAGTCTGACTCATTACGTGCTTGCGCCAACGCTTTACAGCCATCTTTTTTGCTAGTCTACGTTTTACTGAGGGTTTAGTATAGGTCTCACGTTCTTGCAACTCTTGTAACATACCAGATTCAGCAATCTTTTTCTTAAGTTTGCGTAATGCTTTGTCTACGTTACTGTCTTGAACTGTTACCTTTCGTCCATATAATTTCATAAAAATACCTTGGGTGACTTCACCGATTCTATGTCTATATTTATCTGGGTGAAGCCCTTTTCTTTATATTTTTCAATATGAAACATATGGGGTAATAGTATCTTTTCTAACTCTGTTTGCAATCCACGTGCCCCTGTCTTTAAATCAATACAGTTTTGAGCAATTTGCTTGATTGCATCCTGATCAAATGTTAGTTTGATGCCATCAATACTGAACAAGTATTTGTATTGGTCAATGAAACTGTTCTTAACATCAGTCAATACAGATACCAATTGGTCTAGTGACAATTCTTCCAATGCAATTGTTGTAGTAAAACGTCCAATGAATTCAGGGATCATACCAAACTTAACTAAGTCATCGGGTGTAGATTCTGTCAAATCTACTACTTGATCTTTTGGCTTAATGGAAGCACTAAAGCCCATTCCACTGCCCTGCATTCTGTTTTTGATAATATCGTTTAATCCCACAAACGCACCGCCGGCAATGAATAAGATATTTTTAGTATCAACTTCAATGTAGTCACCTTGTGGATTTTTACGTTTGCCATTAACAGTAACACGACACTTTGTGCCTTCTACTAATTTAAGCAATGCTTGTTGAACACCCTCACCGCTTACGTCACGTGTAATGCTAGTGCTTTCGCTTTTACGTGCGATCTTGTCAATTTCATCAATAAAGATAATTCCACGTTCTGCTAATTTGATATCACCATCTGCCATTGATAGCAACATGCTAATCATACTTTCAACGTCTTCACCTACATAACCTGCTTCGGTTAGACTAGTTGCATCAGCAACTACAAAAGGAACATTAAGATATTTGGCAACACTACGTGCAAGCAATGTTTTACCACTACCAGTAGGTCCAATCAATAACACATTACCTTTTTGAATTTCTAAATCTTTAGGGGGATTGGTAATGCGTTTATAATGATTAGCAATAGCAACACTTAATACAACCTTAGCATCATCTTGACCAATGACAAGACCATCTAAATGCTTTTTAATTGAATATGCATTAAACCCTTTAACTTCAACTTTTTCAGGTTCAGTTGTCGTTTTCTCTTCGGTTATAAGGTTATTACACAAATCAATACATGCGCTACAAATAGCAACATCATCACCAACAATTAGTTTTGCTACTTGGTCTTTGTGATTACCACAAAAAGAACAATGTGTTAATTTTTTATCTGCCATGCTATTACTTATCTTGAGTAGATTGGTTGCTTAAATATGATTCAATTTGAGATTTTTCTTTGTCAGACAATAGTTCTACATCGTATTCACCTGTATCAATTTTATGAATTAAATGTTGGATATATTGTTCATCATACAGGTATGAATCACTTTGTTCTTTATTTGTTTCAATCCATCTATTACCATCAAACTTGTAAACACGATTAGGTAAAACATCTACACGTACAAAGATACTTCCTTTTTCAGCAAACTTAGGGAATTGTGTTCCAAAGTTTGTGCTTACAGGATGTCCATCAGTCAATGACAATCTGAATAAATCAGGACGCATTTCTTGTAATGCATGTTTGGTAATTGACTTACCTTCAAACTGCACATAACCTTCGTGTACTTCTTCTAGTGTAACACCTTCAGTTCTAATTTCAGGCTGTGGGGGCAATTCTTTAATTGGTTCAACTTGATCAATTGTAATTTCTGCATCAGTAGTAATTACTTCTGTAATTTCGTTTTTAATTGGCTCCACTCTGTGAACATCGTCCACATTAGGTTCGTCTGCATGGGTAGTATCTTGTTCTGGTAATTCTTCTCCCACCACTCCATTTGGTTCAACAATAGTTGTTTGTACATCTGTAACATTTTCTTCCTCCATAAAAGGACCATCGATAACGTCACATGACTTGTTAGGACAGAATGGTCCTATACCCGGAGCGTTAAGTAATGGTGTATTACACTTATAGCAAAGAATAGGTTCGTCTTCTACTTCTTCCACTATTTCTTCTACTGTGGGTTCATCCTCAAAACCCTCATCAAATGCTTTTTCAAACTCTTCAAGTTCTGGGTCAGTTTCAACTTTAGGTTCTTCAACCTTTGTTTCTTCTTCATTCATCCATTCATAACTTGATGTACTTGCCAACACAAGGGTAAGTGCTAGTGGGTCAAATACAAACACAATCAATATAATAACCCAACGCACAGCACGTTCAAGTAAACTACTGTCTGGATTATCACCATAGATTAATGCGGCAATGTATTTGATAGGACCTACTTCAGCCTCGACCTTACGATTTTCAGCCGCAACTGGAGCACGTTCTTCATTTATTTGTGAAATCTTATTTTGTGAATCGCTGATAGTTTTCTGTAAGTCTGCACGTTCTTTTGCTTGTTGCTTACGAATCTGTACAGCACGTTCTGCACCCTTGTCATCATCGCTACGATTTAATCTAGCATCAACCTGCGCATCCATTTGTTGCAAGGCTTTACGTGCAGTTTCAATATTGTCTTTTTCAGTTTTAATCTTTTCATCATAGATTGCTAGTTTGGCCGCGGCATCGCCACTAACTAAACTTTGGTCACTATGCGCTTTACTTAAGAAACCAAAGATACCCATACTGGTTAGCAATGCAAGAGCAACAACTGCCGGCACAAGATATAATTTTAGTAATAGTGTTGCACGATCCCAATAAGTATGCAGCCATAGTGTAGTCACAACCTTAGCAAGTTCTAATGAACCACCCATAATCATAATGGGAATAACTGCCGCGGCAAAGATTGCCACAAGACCTTGGATACTATACCAAGCGGCGATGGCACTTAAACTAAGTGCTACTAATAATGTAAGAGTTGATAAACTGAATATTTTCTTAAAAGGAACCATCTTGTATTTAGTACTTTTTTCACGTTAATAAAGTGTGTTTAATTGTTAGGCTTTTCTTGGAACAAATGCCCATATGTTCCACCAAATTCTGCTAAAGGAACAATCAACTTTCTAGCAATACCTGGACCTTGTTTGATGTGAAATGTAATATAGTTTTGGCCAGGCCCACGACTTTTGATTTGAAGAACCTCGATGTAGTCTCCATCAGGAAATGTGTATTTCTTGCCTACATATTTTTCACTTTCACCAGCGACATATTCTTTGTCACGCTGGATAAGCATATTCATTTCTTCATCATTATTCATTACATTTTACCTAACACACCCCAAATAAGGTCATCCAAATCACGCTGATAGTCCTTATTTAGTTTGCGTTTTTCGTAGATTGATTCTAAAACCTGTCGCATTTCTTCGCCGTCTACATGTTGTGTATTGTAATCTAATCCACGACTTTCTAATTCGTCAATTAAATCTTCTGTATCAAATTCAGACAAGTCTACTTCAACTTCTGCGGTAACATATTTGTATGCCATGATTAATCCTTTTTAGATTTTTTAGACTTTTTAATTTTTTTCTGTTCTTCAACAGTTTTTTCAAGTTCTGCAAATGCGGCTTCTAATTCTAGAACATCACTGCTAGATTCCTCTGATTGTTCTAGTGCAAGTGCTTCCTCTTCTTCCTTAGCCCATTGCGCCATCAGTTCTTCATGTTCTTTTTGTTTTTGTAAACCAACTTCTGTCAGTTCAGTTTCGCTTTCGCAGTATGGACAAATCTTAGTCATTTCTTCATCACTACCTTCAGTTGGATACTTCCAGTCAGCATCATAACTTTGTCCAATCCACTTGCACTTAGTGCATTTATGTGTTGGTGGTAGAGGTTCGGGTTCACGATGATAACTATCTTCATCACCTAATTCATAACTAACATCATATCCACCTTTACTCATAGTCCACATGTTGTCATATTGATGGTCCCATTCGAGTTCAACATCATTATCCCAAGCATCATTGACAATATCTTCAATGTCGGCTTCACCCTTCTCAATTTGTTTCAATAACGCCTTAAGTTCTTTTTTCTTCATGTCAGGATAAATCTGTGCAAGAGTATCCAAATCAAGTTCGTAAGTGTATTGCACATCGCATTGATGCCATTCGTGTTTAACAAGAGTTACCATAATTGTTCCTTAAAATTGTATTATACTATATAAGATCAGATTACGCAAAGAAATAGGAGAAATGCCAGTACTGGATGACCAGCAAATAACAAACACAACGCTAGTACACACCCATAAAACATACGATCATCTTGCATAAATTAACAGAAAAGTAAAATGAATAACAGTAAAGCAAGCCAAGGATGATTCCTAGATGCTAACACGCAACACAATAAACCACCACAAACCAACTTGATTAAATGGTAGTCAAGTATCATTCAACTCCGAAATGTTCTTTAATCTGGTCAATACACTGAGAACCACCGTTAAGCCAAGTGTCAACTGATTTAGGGACAGGATCACTAATAACTTGTTCACAACATCCGATACATTCC
>Ga0208616_1000081_pt1 | contig 33451 bp, 53 predicted proteins | sample CryBogCBE16Oct07_FD_184575 | JGI IMG/M metagenome (GOLD analysis project Ga0208616, IMG submission 184575) | Freshwater microbial communities from Crystal Bog, Wisconsin, USA - CBE16Oct07 (SPAdes) (version 2) | ecosystem: Environmental > Aquatic > Freshwater > Lake | place: Crystal Bog... | reverse complement strand
GTTAACCTCGGGAAAAGAATCCGGCATATTGACCATGTAGTTTACCACATAGCCCCAGGGACGCTCAGCAACAATAAACTCGTCTCGGCCCTCGATAGCCGGGCGTACATCGTCCAAGGTCTTGATATGCGGAAATTGATACTTCATGACTCGCTCCTCGATGCTGTATAATAGCACATATATACCGCATGTCAACCAGAAATTTTAATGGTTTATTTGGCCAGTTTTACTAATCAACCAGGGTTGACCGGATTCAAATTCTTTTTGACGAGTATATGTATTACTGAGCATGGGATGAATAGAATCTATAATATAAGCAAACGTAAATAATCCACAAACAATATATACTTGAATTTCTTTTTGCTTGTTGGTCATTTTTCCCGTTTTCTCTTGATACGTGCAAATTTTGTATAGTCTTTCAACATTGCACTTGCTAGCCGTTTACGATCATCATCTACAAGATTTGCCATGTGTATGAGAACTGTTTCCAATATTTCCAAACGATCAGTAGGTTTCAAGGTATCGTTAGCATAACACTCTTGTACCAAATTTCTAACAGCGTCTTCAATTGACTCCATTATACCAATTCCAACTTGTCCTTAAGGACCTGTAGTTTAACAGGTATCCCATTTAAGCTATGTCGGAAGTAATCTCGACCACCATCTACCATAGCACCATTATGTTCCCTATAATCATGACGATAGCGAGAGTATATCACGTCATCACCAACTTGTAGAGCATCAAATGGTTCTTCAGTAGCAGAAATACCGTTGGTGATCATAATATCACCGTAGTCAGTGCGATATAATCCAAAATAATTTGAACCTTCTGGATGTGGTGTTTCTGTGTAAAAGATAGCACAAGGAAAGTTAGACCAATTTCCACTGGTCTGCTTTAAGCAAGACTCGAATACGTATTTGGCCTTGTACATTTCCTCAACTTTGGCAATACCTTCTGGTTTTAGAAACGAGCACTCGTTTAGGATATTCATAGGTTCTCCTATAACTTATAATACGCTGTAAATATTATTTGTCAACTTGAGTTAATGCTTCTATCATCTTTTTTGACCGTATTTTATTGAGATAGATTTGTTTCCTACGTTCGATTTTTGTGTTGTTTACGAGACCTAAAACTTGTAGATACTCATGACACTTTCTCCAACCGTTGATAAAGTGTATCAACTCTTCTGCTGTTCCGTAATTTACGGCCATATCTTTATTATAGATCGCTAATTTATCAGCGGGATATAGAGAGAGTGTATTACCAACATTATATACTTTTGATATGTTTATTTCAAAACCAACTTCCTTGCATAGGTCCTCGAGATATTTGATGTTCTGATAGTCTATGTAACTGGTCATTCTGCAACTACCTCTTTGGTGTCGTCAAAGATTACATCGCTTGTGTATTCATAACCACCGTAATAACCAATGTATCCGGCGAACAGTTTCCTAGCCAAGTTAGCTGCCTCATCAGAATTGCCAGCTTTAACTTCAATTAAATGACGTTTGACTTCTTCAACCCCGATTGTAAACTTTTTCATTTTAGACATCCGATGCTGCCTCTATTATGAGTTTACTATAGCATATACTCAGCGAGTGTCAACTGTAATTTTCAAGTGTTTACAATCATAAATATGTGATGTGTACAATTATCGCCAAAAAATTCCCAGGCGTAGGATGGGTTGGAGTTAAAAATAGAGACCGCAGCTTCTCTACAGATACGGAATTATTGCGAGATCAAATCAATGATATTCAACGAGTTACACTAATGGACATGAAAACTCGTTGGACAGAAGGTATGAATAGTGCAGGCATCAGTATTATAGCCAGCAGCCTGCGTGTAGTAGAATCCGGTGACAGTACAGATCATGTTTCTAGAAATGCAGAATGGTTTAAATTAGCACTCAGCAAACCAACATTAGACAGTGCAGTAGCAGTACTCAAAGGTCATGCCACAGGCTGTGTAATGATTTTCAACTCTGAAAGACTTTGGTTGCTGGAAGGCTATAACGGCGGTAGAGAATATGTGTGTCAAGAAGTTGTCGCAGATCGCATAGCCAGAACCAATCATGGCATTTGGTTACCCAAAGCCGGATATCAACCTCACAACGAAAATCCCATATTGAGAATGCGTCGTATTAGTTCGGTTGCCAGATTACTCATAGCCAATCATATACTGGATACAGCAAACAAACCCGAGGAAATGATGCCAATGTTAGCTGAACCTTGGACTGACAATCCGCAGGTTACTACACTTAGAAAACCAGTACCGGGTATAGTAACCAGAACCACTGAACAGCTACAGCTAGAACCCAGCAAACGACTGATGTTGGTTCGTAACACAGATGGTGTATTGGAATTTGATCAAGCTGATGCTAATCCACCGGGCAGTCAAGTGCTGGTCGGTGTAGTTGATTAATCAACTTCTATTCTATCAAAATGAAATTTACCACATTGCCCATTTAGAAAATACACTCCGCCCTGTTGTTTACACTGAACATTTGGCGGATAGAATGGAAATAATATAACTGCTATTATACCAATTACAGCAACCCATAATTTACAATTACCAAGCATAACAAGTCCTAATTGTAGGCACGGCTTAATTTGAAATGCATAGCATCATTCTCATTGGTGAATTTGATCCACAGATCTGTTATTGATCCATATTTGTCAACGTTCTTGGTTATGCAAGCGCCCTTGTAGGTATTACAGATCATCTGCTCCATTACGGCAATGCCGAATTGCTCGTCGGGATCTTGTAAATGATCCCGATCAAATCTTATATGTATAGTGCTGTCATCTGTGCAAACGTCGGCCACGTTAGTCTTTCGTAATAAAACGTTTCGCCCAGGTATCCGCCCAATCTTCCAGATTCTCTTCAAGATACTTAACACCAGAGTCACTGTGTAGACTCGGAGTTTTTGCGATAGTATTAGATACTACCTCAGGCAACTGCCCTTCTATCATATCTAAAATTCTACGACGTTCATTGGGCTGCATGTCCTTGGACCAATAGGCCAAACGCTCAGCTACTAACCCACAGAGTTTGGCTGTAAGATCTGCAAGTTGAATTTGGTAGTCTGCTGGTTTAGCCATTATTACCGCCAAATAGATTCAAACTTTCTGACAACAAGTTGATTACGTTTTCTGCATTGTCCAAATGACTTGTAACGGTGCTATGTGCTTGATCGTCGAGTTGGATATTACCAGCAGTTTTAGCCATCTCATTTACTTTGGTTGCTATATTAAGTAATCTGGTAACGTTTTCTGGATTCATAATGGAATCTCCTAATCATCTTTATGGTATTTCAACTTTAATGCTACGATTAATGGATCGTCATCGTCAAATTCTAATCCAGCACTATATGGATCTTTTTCACTGGGCCAAGCATAGGTTTTAACACGATAACCCAATTCAGTTAGATATTTTACAAAGATATTTAAACCTTCGGGTGTTTTAATCCAGTCTTTGGCTTGATATTGGTCGAGGTCATAATCCTCAATCAATTGATTTACTAAATGAATGAATACGAGGCGTCTAGTGTCTCTGAATCCCGGTCTTTTAAGATTAACTCTCATAACATAATGTTATGATCGTTTATATATTACGCAATATTTAATTTGTTAACTAAATTCTTTAATAAAGATTTTTATTTGTAAGACTATTGGTATAAATTTTGTTAGATTCTTATCAGGAACTTCTGATAATCGTAATTCAGTATTAAGATTATTAAGCAAGTCTGATGCTTGTTCAATCATCTCATCTTTGGTTATATGACCGCTACTAAAACTCTCATGTATTGAACTGAGAGTGTGATCTACATGGGATTTTGTTATTTCAAAATCAATTTCATTCAGAATCATCTGGGACCTGAACCAAGTTGTTATAACAATCTTCGATTATTTTATCCCAATCTTCCCATGTGAGATTGTCTAAATCTATATTCTGTAATTGATTATGTACAGTATATGCAGCTATCTTTTTAATTCTTTGAATAAATGGATCGTGGTTCCATTTATTCAAATCTTCGGCTAATTCTATTTCCCATTGTCTCATGTGATTATTTAGTAAATTGATTTAACTTGTTGAAAGATTGTAAAATAAATAGTTGATGCTAGTCGCGATGTGGGGACATCCACTAGCTCTATTGCTAATAAGGAGCAACAGCTATGCATAATTATAGTTACGATAACGTTACTAGTCTATTAGAATCTATTGGTGCAGATACCATATATCATGGTTATAGATTAAAATGGCTGCAAAGTAACTATCCGAACTTGTTAAACCAACTTGTATCAGTTACGTCTTTTTTGAATCCTGCAACATTAACTGAGCGTTTATATTGTTATACCAATGATATCAAATATAGACCTAAATGTAAAATGTGTAAAAACACTGTTACTTATTCGAGAATAAAAAAGGAATATCACACATATTGTTCTCAAAGATGTTCAATGTCGGATATGAAGACATTACTAGGAGTTGAAAATACAAGTCAATTAGAGTTAGTTAAACAAAAGAAAAAAGAATCAGCTATAACTAAATATGGTGTAGATAACCCGAGCAAGGCTCCTGAAATTAAATTAAAAATTGCAAAAATAAGATCTAAACAATGGGATGATTTTTTTGACAAATTAATAAACGATTCAAAAGGTCAGGATATTATTGAAATATCAGAAAAAGAATATAATCGTCGGGTATGGAAAATTAGTAATTACATGTATCGATTACATAGAGATAACTTAGATCCAAATCGTACAAGGGGAGATAAATTCCATTTGGATCATAAATTCAGTATTAAAAACGGTTATATAAATTCAATTCCTGCTCATATAATAGGCGATATTACCAATTTGGTAATTTTATCGGCATCAAAAAATACATCAAAATCCTATAGGAATTCTATTGAAATACACGAGCTTATAACTGAATATAATAAATTTTATTCTGCAAAAGTATTACCTAATATCAACGAAATTCTACACAAAAAGATTCAAGTTTCTAGTGTTAGGTACTATGAGCATGATTTTGGTATTTGTAGAACCTGTGGGAGTATAGCACATTTTAAATTTGAAAATAATCAAAAATGGTGTTGTCAACCATCTAGAAATTCATGTCTTGGAATGAAAACTAAAAATAGTACGACTCAAAAATTATCAGAAAAGAAAAAAGAAGCTACTCAGAAACGAGTAGCTTCACGTATAATTTAAGCAGCCTCCACTTCCTCTACACCGACTTTTGGCTCGTAATACGCCCAGGTTCCGAACGGAGGTTTTACACGAGTCTTAGCGCCTTCAGTGATAATCCATAAGACATCGCAATAATTCTCTGGTCCCCAACCACCGTTAGGGCCAGAAGAAAAAGGAAACCCATCAGTAAACACCACAGCCTTCTTAGGCTCGATGTTATTCTCCATCCAATAATCCCAGAACGCCATGAAGTCAGTTCCACCGCCGCCCTTTGGCTTATATGAGAGTAGATCGTCTGCATTCTCTTGCGTAAATTCCTGGTAATTATATACTTCAGTGTCGAAGCAAAGAATGCCAATTTTATAATCATGATATGCACTCATAATTCCATGAATTTCGCTCATAAAATCTCGAGCCATGTCGTCTGAAATCGAACCAGACATATCTATAGCAATTTGAATATCGATAGTTTCATCTTTGTCCAATACCGGAAGGAATATACCACTGTACATATGTTTACGATTTGGACGAGACCATGTAAAATCATCTACGATACATGACTGAATGTTTTGCTGTAGTAAATCTCTCCAATTGATCTTGGGTTCAACAAGGTCATCAATGAGACGCTGTAGACCAGCTGGCATACGACCTGCCGCAGCATTAGCAGCCTGTAGTATTTTACCTTTCATCTCCTCCTTTATCTTTTTTAGTTCATCACTATCGATATCAATTGGAATACGATTCTTACCGTCTTTGTTGCCACTTTTTTTGTCATCGCCCATGTCAATATGGACGTCAAGTGTCATTTCCTTTTTGACCTTACGCTTCTCCAAGTCATCGTAAACAGCTTCTGAGCTCCAGCCCACATATTTGGCATCATAGAGTCCAACACGCTGAGCACCTTTACCGTTGTCATCCTTTATGTTATCGTCTACTACCTTCTTCATGGGCATCTTGCCAATTTTGTCAGTAACCAGTGTACCGTTAATCACGTAGTCATTGGCCATGTTCCACCAGCTGGGATCACGATGTGACCTACGTCCAAAATGGTCAAATGCCACATGTAAGACTTCATGGCATAAAACGAATACAATCTCGTCGACATCCAGTTCACCGAAAAAATCTCTGTTATAATAAATGTTTCGCCCGTCTACTGCTGCGGTTGGACACCAACCTGCATCAGTAGCATCTACCAGTTTAAGATGCATGGTAAGGTTGCCGAAAAACGGCTGTGCAAATAGTAGTTTAATACGTGCCTGGCTGATTTTTTTGGCTACTGGATCGCGTTGTGTCATAGCATTCTCCGATTTAATAACAATGTTATATTAGCATATACCAAATAAAAATCAATTGAAAATTTGGTAAAAAATAGAAAAATACAGTATAAATAAACATTAACTTACACGGAGCTTTTGATCAGTGTTAGAAAAATTAAAACAAATAATCGCCGTTACTGATAACAGGGTGCTCGGACAAGTTGTAAAAAGCAACAGCAATTATCCACTCTACGATTGGTTAGTAAACGAAACCAAAAATTTATCACCTTCTGCAACTGTAAAAGAACGGATAAATGCGGTGTTAACAGGGGAAACACCTGAATGCAAATATGGAAATGTTCGAATTTTTTATGCGTATGATAATGGATATAAATTTTGCAACACCGTAGATAAGTGTCAATGTCATAAAGAGCATTATGAAGCTAATCACATACCGCTTGATGCTGAAACAATTAAAACGATACTTGAAAAAAGAAAGGAAACTTGGAAAGAAAAATACGGAGTTGATAATCCATCCAAAAATTGTAATATTAAAAATAAAAGAAAATTAACAATGCAGGACCGATCATATGACATGATGCGATCAAAATTAAATGAAAAACTACAGGATATTGGATATCAAGCGGTAATTGATCGCGTAAAGGATTATGTAACTCCGGCATTTACTCGAGACGAGTATACTGGTTGTTTTAGAAAAAACTTTTATAAATGGAAGTGTAATTTTTGTGGTCAAGAGGTTTTGGACCATGTGGACTACGGTAGAATTCCCAGATGTTTAAATTGCAATCCAAAGTCTGTATCTAAAAATGAAATTGAATTAAGAGAATGGATAGGGTCACTTGGTTTGTCTGTGGAGGGAAATACAAAAGAAATATTGGGGGACAAAGAGTTTGATATTTGGTTACCAGAAAAGAACATAGCAGTAGAATTTAATGGTATTTACTGGCACTCGTCTAAATGGAAAGATCCGAATTATCACGTTGATAAATTTATCAGGAGTCGTGATAAAGGTATAAGGTTGATACAAATTTTTGAAGATGAATGGATAAACAAGCAAGATATAATTAAATCTCGTTTAAAATCTGTTTTAGGTATATCTGATAGAATTTATGCAAGGAATTGTTCAATTAAAACAATTAATAAGTCTGAATATAAAAGTTTTTGTATAAAATATCATCTTCAAGGGTATGCATCTGCGTCAATTGTATATGGTCTTTATCATAATGACATTTTAATAGCAGTCATGAGTTTTGGTAAGTCGAGATATACTAAAGATGGTTTTGAATTAATTAGGTATTGTTCAATATCCACCGTAATCGGCGGTGCTAGTAAATTATTCAAAAGATTTATAAAAGATCATAATCCAACACGAGTTATTAGCTATGCTAATAGATGTTGGAGTAATGGCAAATTATATGAAGCATTGGGGTTTACCAATGTTACTAAAAACGACAGAAACACCGGCTACTGGTATTTTAAAAACCATACAAGATATCACAGAACCTCATTCGTTAAGTCTAGATTGATAAAACTCGGGTTTGATCAATCTAAAACTGAAGAACAAATAATGTCTGACGCCGGATACCTTAAGATTTATGATTGCGGTAATTATAAATTTAATTGGTCGCCTAAATAAATTTGGATTTTAAAATGGGCAACAATAAAGAATATAATTTAGAAAATCGATTAAAAATTATTGAAAAAATAGAACAAATGATTCGGGAGTCTAAAGCTAATCAACAAAAAATTAAAAAGATTATGAAATCTTTGAAAAATCTAAATAAAAATCAATAAAATAAGGCGGGCAAACAACAATTTAATACGTGCCTGACTGATTTTTTTGGCTACTAGATCGCGTTGTGTCGGTTATTATATACGATTTAATAACAATGTTATGATAGCAGAATTAAGGAGAGTGTCAACTATTTTGTTTATAAATATTATAACAGAATTGGAGATATCGATGGAAAAACTACCAATAATTAAATCGCCTACTAAACCCGGACCGGGGTATGTTGAAGTAACGCCAGAATTAATCCAGCAATTAGTGGATTCAAAACGTAGAATCGTCGAACTACGGAAAAAATTTGAACAGTTTAAAGAAGAAATGATTGCAGAAAATTTGAAAAATTTAGAGAATAATCATGAGAGCATATGAGTGGACACAGGAAGATTTAACTTGGTTAGAACTTATAGGCGAACCTTTAGATATAAATGACGATTACAACACAATTGTCGAAGTTATAAACTTCTTAATAAAACAAAAGTCGGCCCATAGAATTAAACAAATGTTACCAAATATCGAAGAATTTGAAGCAAAATTATATGAAAGAACACAGGTTGTTTTTGTAGAGCCAACAGACCCCGATGCAGTTAAATTTATAGATGATGCAAAGAATATGTTAGAACATATAAAGTCGCTGAAAAATCAATTAATAAACATTTAAAATTGATCGTTAGTATATAAAGATCATATGGATAGGTGTAAACACAAGAAAGCGGACAATTTCTCGTCCGCTCCCTAATTGTTTTATATTACTTATTTACGGTACATTTGGGATCAAGTCAGAATACCGATTGCAGAAGGTCGTCCAACTTTTAAGTTTTGGAGCCATAATAGGTAGTTTATATGTACCAAGAATTGCCTTAGCACCCATCACGGCTAATTCGTCTTCAAAATTTGCCATCACAAATTCAAAGAATGTATCCACTTGCTTATGGAACTCGTCCATCGGTTTTGAGTCGCCTGCACGTTTGGCTTGTTCAGCACTCTTAGCACTATCCGCCAAGTAGTATGTAAGAGCAGTAGTCAATGCGTACATGATGTCAATCTGCTTTACATTCAACTTGGTAACCTTGCCAGTTAGCACATCCTTAGCATGTGGCAAGTTAGCAGCCTGCTGACGATAAGTCATAAATTTAATACCAGCACCCTCGCCTACAGTACCTTTGATAAGATCTGCAAGCACATCGCTTGGCAGTGTGGTATCAATTACATTACCGTCCTCATCAGTCTCCTGGATCAGTTCGCTAGCAAAGTACCATGAACGAGGTGTAGCAAACGCCATGCTCTCTGAGCCAGGATTAAACACGTTGAGATCATTTGGCTGGAAGCTCAAGTAACCAACAACGTCCTTATGGATTCTGTTAATCAGTGCCCACTCTTTCCAGTCATCAAAGTCTACTGCAAGAGTAAGATGTGTAAAGCGATTGGCCAGTGGCATTGGCATGTTATATGCAACACCCTTGTCCTTAACGCGGTTACCAGCAGCCACAATTACCACGTTCTCTGGCAGCTGATACTGACCAATACGACGATTAAGAATGATTTGGTATGTAGCAACTTGGACGCTGGGTGGTGCAGCACTCATCTCATCAAAGAAAACCAATGCATTGCTATTTGGATCCGTTGGAAGATCACTTGGATTGCTCCATGTAAACACTTTTTCTGTAAGTGGAACACCTTTTTCGTCCTTAACGACGTTGCCTTTAGCATCGGTGATTTTGATATCGATAAGATGTGGGATACCGCGGATATCTGTTGGTTCCATGAGTGGAAGTCGGATGTCAATTAATGGACGACCCTGAGTCTTTGCAACTTCTGCAACAATGTCGGATTTACCAATACCCGGTGCACCCCAAATGAATAATGGACGCTTACGCTTTAATGAATGTTGAATAGCAAGTTTTAGCTTGCTTGGAGTGGTTGTGGAATGTTCAATAATTTTTTGCTGTTTGGCTGTGCTCATTTGTAATTACCTCGTTATGGTTTGTCATTACTCAATTACGTTATACGAGGATAGCGATTGTGTCAACTGGTATTTTTGATCTAAAACCAAATTATTTAGAATTTTTAAAATCCACAAAAGTGTTCAAATCCCCACCGACCATTTCCAATTCAAAGTGAGCAGTTGGATCGAATACAACTATTTGTGAGCCGCGGATAAACCATGGTCCGCCTACAGCATTATCCATATTTAACAGTAACTTACCAGTTATTACCTTATTTTTTTCATTTTTGCTGGTATAGTGTATGTAATTGTCGGCTATGGTAGTACATCCGGTAGCAGTAAGCCTCCAACCTTGTCCTACGAAAAAGTACCTTCGGATTCTGTCCAAATTTAGATTTTCTAAAAAACTTGGGTCAATTGCATGTTGTATTTCGGTAACCATACGCAAGCAGAATTGTTTTGGATCCTGCGATTCAATTATTAATGCTTTATTAATAATTTTTGGTTTTTTCATTTGAGGTTAACATATTACCAAAAATATTTATATAATATGATACCATGAATTTATTTATTATGACTTGTATTTGAAAAACTAACTTAATATAAATATAGTATGAATAATCTCATCAATGAAGTAACTGCGGCCATATCGAATGCTAAATCTTATGTAAAGTATAGAAAAATAATATCAAGCAATTGGCCATTTCTTGACAAACAATTATCAACTGGTCCTTACAACAGATATGCGGAAAATTTGTATCTATTTCTGAATGGTTTATCTGAGAGACCTAGATGTGCTAATTCTCATTGTAACATAGAGTTAAAATATATTGATCGAACCGAAGGATACAGAAAATTTTGTTCAACCAAGTGTTCAGCGAGTTCAGATGAAGTTAAAAATCAACATAACATAGCAAATGCCAATCGATCAGACCAGGATAAGCAAGCAATAGTTGATAAGAGACACCAAACTATGATCAATCGACATGGGTTCCCGCATGCATTGCAATGTCCTGAATTTAAAGACAAGTATAATTTAAAGATACAGGATGTAGATTGGAAATCTGTAGCAGATAAACGTACAAAGACTTATTTAGACAAATATGGTGTTGATAATATTTGGAATTTACCAAGTTTTAGAGAGAAGATTAAACAAACAAATTTAGAAAAATATGGAGTAGAATGGGTACAACAAAATCACGATGTTGTATCAAAACGCACAAGCACACGCAACAAAGTATTTTTTGAAAATTTATTCAGCAGGGTAACATCAGCAACTCCGTTGTTCACAGTAGATGACTACGATAAAGTAGATCAAAAATATCCGTGGGTTTGCAATAGTTGTTTGACAACATTTATAGACCATATAGATGATGGCACTGATCCTATTTGCCCAAAATGTTTTCCTGGTGGAAAATTGTCATCACTTGGGGAGAAACAACTTGTAAATTTCATTTACAGTTTAGGAATAACCAATGTTTTGCAAAATGTCAGATATATTATTCCGCCAAAAGAAATTGATATATGGTTACCGGATTACAACTTGGGTATAGAATTTAATGGATTATACTGGCATACTGAAAAACGATGTAAAACAAAATTTTCTCATTTTAATAAATGGAAAACGTGTAATGATCAGGGGATACGACTTATACAGATATTTTCTGATGAATGGCAATTTAAACAAAATATTGTAAAGAATAGATTAAAACATTTTCTAAATAAATCAGAAAAAACGTGTAATGCCAGACAATGTATAATACAGTCAATATCTACAAAAGATTATAATCAATTTATGAATAATATACATATACAAGGGTCTTGTGTATCTTCTATCAGATATGGCGCATTTTATAATAATAAATTAGTAGCAGCAATGAGTTTTGGTAAAAATAGAGCTATACATAAATGTCAAGGCTGGGAATTATTAAGATTTGCATCATTAGGCAATATACCCGGTATTGCAGGAAAAATTTTCAAAAAATTTATCAACGAGTATAATCCAGATTTTATATTCAGTTATTGCGATTTAAGATGGGGTACTGGAAAAGTTTATGAATCGATTGGGATGACACTTGATTCTATTACACCACCAGGTTATTGGTATAGTAAAGATTTTGTAACAAGATTACATAGATTCAAGTTTACAAAACAAAAATTAATCGAACAGGGCTTTGATAGTGATTTAACAGAATCTCAAATAACTGAACAGCTAGGTTATCATAAAATTTGGGATGTTGGTCACAAAAAATTTGTATGGCATAAAATTTGAATTATTTTTGATTTTCAACAATAATTTCACCGCCACTGAGTAAAACTACTGAAAATTGATCAGTTTTAAATAATTTGTTAAGTTTAGTACAAAGATTAAAGGCATGTCCTGGGTTACTAAAACTAACTTTTAAGTATTTTAAATTTGGATAATTTACAACACTGTTTAATGTTCGTAAGTTAATGGGTTTGCCCTGGTAGAATACAGCATATATACCAGTTGCTTCTAATACTTGTTCGCTTTTAAAAGTCTTTGGATCTGTGTAATTTAACAGAACATTTGGCTTTGGTCTACTCATAGATCATCCTTCTTCGACACAATATTTATAAAATCTGAATCAAAGAGAAGTATTTGCGAGGATTTATTAGACTAAAATTAGCTTGGTTTAGTAAAGTATTTAGTTAACTATACAAAAGTATTTAGTTAATTATTCAAAATTAAACCACTTCTTCCAACATTTTTTCAATCATTTTTTCCATATCACCGGGATTCATCTTTGACATAGCAATAGTCAGTTGACTAGTTAAATAATTACCCACGTTATTGTCAGACATGGCTTGTAGTCTAGTGTCATGAGGATTTAGATCCTTAACTGACTGTACAGCACCCTCTTGTTCCGCCCAAATACGTTTATATATCACTTGACCACACATGGCCCACATGAATACCGTAGCAAATGTGCTGTAGGTAAACACGTACCCTGCAAATGCCACATGTTTTTGATCATTAACAATCAAATGAGGTGATTCTGTTAACAAGCTCAGTGTTCTAGCCTGTTCAATGTCAGTAACTGTCATCATTTACCCCATCTTGAATAGCTGTTTGTAAACAGCTTAGAAATAAATCGGGATCTGGATCATATCCGTATGCTGCATATTTTACCACTCGAAGCGGGTTAATCTTGCCAAGATAATTTTTACCAACTCTTATTGCACGGTCGGCATGATCTTGTACGGCCTGATCACTAGCAATAATAGTATTTCCGTCAGTGATAAATTGACTTATTCCCAGGTCAAAATTATTAATCACGTCTAATGCACTTGTATACCATTGTTTACATATCAATTGAATTTTAATGAGATCTTCTTTGGGTAATTTATCTTCTAATAGATCAAACTCATGTCTGAGTCTTTTATCTGCGATTGGGTTGATATTTATAGTAAAAGATGAAGCATTTTGAGTTTCGTACACACTGTTGTTTAATTGACCAAATTCTCCGATGCGTTCCCGTAATCTGCTGTATTGATTGGGATTTTTAAAGAAAAAATCTATATCTTGATTTTGCCAGGGTTTACCTTCCCAAATTTTACGTACACTACCTCCTGCAACCCAGGGACCATTTTCGAGATCACAATAAGGAGATATTATCTTGCTGTATTTTTTATTGTTTACTGTGAAAAATTTCATAGAGTTAAAACTCGCCTCCGCTCATTGAAACTTCTTGCGGATTCAATAATTCTTCTTGTAATTCAATTACTCGATCAGATAGAGTTTGATATCTACTTAGTAGTAGTCCAATTCCAATTGATAGTTGTTCGGCTTCTTGTATAGTTAATCGAATTTCTTTGCTATTAAAACTACGAGCATTCTTATACTTTTCTAAGAATAGATGAATGCCATCTGTTGTTAAATGTTCACTCATATGTCGATTGCCTTTTTCTTTTGACTGATGCTGTTTTGCATTTCTAATTTGGTTTTAAATGGTCCTAAGAATTCATTTTCATTTAGTGTTGACATTTTAGGACAGTAACTTGTTACCCAGCCATTTGGAAATTTTACACCGTAATATCCAGCTGAATACAGGGTGTTTGACGTAGTGGATCGTCTGTATGCCGGCAATGACTCGTGCTTAACCTCTACAGCGCCCAGATGTTTTACAGGATACCCATCAATGTTGCCAATTTCATCAATAGACTCTTCTTCAGTTTGTTCAACTTCTATTTTACTTCCTATGAATAATTCTAACTCGGCAAAGTCTTTAAAGGTCTTTTTGTCTAATTTGCCAATTGACTGTAGTTCTCCATTTTTAGCGGTTAACAGGGATATACGCATTCCATCTTTTTGTAAAATCCAACTGTTTTCTGCAATTGATTTCAAAGTGTATGCAGTCATGGGTTAATCTTCCTGAACCAATAAGCCGGTATAAGCTGAGCTAAAACACGGGCTATATTCGCTGGTATTTTTTTCAATTTTAACCAATCCGTGTTGATTACAAAATCTCATCAGTGCCAATCCGACTTGCTTTTTAACTTCCTCATTAACAGCATTTATTATTGCTAAGTCAAATTTGTCAACCAAATCAGCCGGTTGTTGTGTGAGATCAATCAGCTGTCTGTTACGCTCGTAGTCGTCCCTGACTCGGTGTTCTATATTTTCATGATCTAACCATTTGCTCAACATGAGATTATTCCATGCATAACCTTTATTAGCACGATCTGCGTATGCTTCCTGTAATTTTTTAGTACGTACACCCGGAAACGCACTCATTACATTGTCGCCGGGATCACCGCGTACACATTTTTCAAACAGTATCCATTCGGGGTCTGGTATTGACATTTCCTGTCCTTTTTTATTAATAGCAATGTTACCATCTTTGTCGTATATACCTTTATTGGTATAAAGTAGACCAGCAATGCCATTGAAAATCATCACGTTAGGACTAATCAACTGTTGAAAATCGCTATCGCTGCTAATCACAATGTGACGATCATCAGGATGTAGTGCAATCCAACGGGCAATCATATCATCTGCTTCGGCATTAGGATGTTTTAATACTGAACAGTTGGTACTTTTACGCAAAAATTCAATAAATTTGTCCATAACCTCAAAAAATATTTGATCTTCTTCAACTTCTCGGGGAGTTCTAGAATCTGCTGCTACACGTCTGTTTGCTTTATAGGGTGTGTACATGTCCTTGCGCCAACTGCGGCCTTCAAGACAAAATACGGTGTGAGTTCCGTCAAATTGATTCCAAACTTTTTTGATACTGGTAAAGATGGTGTGTAATGCCAATCCAATTTGTGTTTCCAGATCGGGAGCTCTTACACCAAACCTTATTCTGAGAAATAAATTCTGAGTATCAATTATGATGTATGTAGCCATGACAAATCCTTTGTTTCATTAGTTATAGCAGGAAACAAAGATTTTTGCAACTGTTATTCTTTAATCCAGTACCAAGATTCATTGCTAACAGTATTAATGCTGTTGAAGTCTCTATAATTTTCTTCACACCATTTTTTTAGTGCAGCAGGAACTCCATCTAATCTAAAATCATGTCCAGCTACCATACCGCCTTTTTTGACTTTTGGTTCCCAGGCATTAATATCATCGTATGTTGCTTGAAAACTGTGATCGGCATCAATGAAAATAAAATCAAGTGATTGATCTTTAAAATGCAGAGCAGCTTCTGTGCTGGGCATTTTTAATAGTTCAGTTCTATTTCCCCATACACTTAAATTATTTTTATAGATGTTGTAATACCATTCCTGGGTTTCTGCTGTAACAGTTTGAAATACATCAAAAAACGGAGCAAACGGGTCAACGTTCCAAAGCTTGGTAATATTTTCGCAATTGTCCAGCATCATGTAGGTATTAAGTCCAGATCTGACACCAATTTCAACGCCTGTAACATTTGGCCCGAGATTTTTAATGACATCTAATAGTTGATAACAACCCTGAAATGTTATATCATGATCCCACTCACCTGTGGATTTTAAGCTATAAATGTCAAAATTAGGTGTGCTCATGTCTTAATCCTTTGGTTGTTATCGAACAGATATACTTATGTCTTTATCCAGTACCATGATTGATTTTCAATAATATGTATTGTATTAAAATCAATATTATTGCCTCTAGCCCATGCTTGTATTGCAACACTAACACTTTTAAATCCTATATCATGACCAGCAATAACTCCGCCTTGTTTAACTTTTGGAGCATATAGTGTTAAATCTGTTAACATATTTTTTGAACTTTTATCACCGTCAATAAATACAAAATCATAGGCTTCATTTTCAAACATATTGGCCGCATCAAAACTTTTCATTTTCAATAATTTAAATTTATTACCCATTGCAGAAATAGACTGATCTAATAATTTCAAATTGTGATCTTGTTCAGCCTGTGTGATAAATCTACCATCACAATCTGCAAATGGTATATATGGATCTATACCATAAATTTTAGAAATATTTGTACAAATATCTATTAACATCATACTGTTTAAACCAATCTGAACACCTATTTCTATTCCTGTTATATCAGAGCCCATGTTAGATATTAGGTCAGTGATACCCCATGCAGGTTGTTTGGTCATAAGACAGAACCAAGTACCGTTTCTTTTTATATCATCTAACGTAGGTTCCATGGTAATATTTATCTTATAATTTAACTGTGCTCAGTTTTACCATCTGGTAATCTTATTTTTCTTATGGTGTTAATCATCTCTGGCTCGGGTTGATCCATTTCTTGTAAAACACTATAACATACATCATTTAACCAACGATTGATACACTCGTCATCAGTGCCTTGATAACCATTCTCACGCAAAAAATCCAAGAAGAAATCATTGTAATCTAATTCAAAATAAGTTTTACTAGAGTCGACGGGGTCCCAAGCAATCTTTGGCATGGCTATCCACGGCTCTTCATTAATGTCGGCTTTGCGTCTTTCATATTCCTGATCAGTAATACGTTGATACTTTAACTCTACTTCAAGTATGGCTAAATTCTTTTCCTTAGTGGGACTTGTTAGCTCAGCTATGCCCTTATCATATGCATAGTCATCTATCTTATTGTGCTTTAATTCAGTGTTCAACTTTTCAATAGAGTGAGCTGTTGATCCAACTTCATTGAATAAATCGTTGTGTTTGTGATCAAAATCATACTGACTTATTTTTTTGTATTTTAAGTCTATTTCAAGAATAGCCTTGGATAATTCAGTTGGATCACTGTGGTTAATTTCAGCTAATTTATGCTCAAGCTCATAACCTTCCAGCTCATACTCTGCTTGTGCAATAGCACGAGTTTTTCCTTTAAGGCCCCATGATCCTGGCCACATTTTAAATGGTATCATATTACGTTCCCCAGGCATTTCGATAAAGCTGAACTTGAATTCTCGGAGAGAATCTAAATCCCACATCTCGGCAGTAGTCTGCTACGGCTCTTTCATTTAATTCATAAACACTATTGACGCCGCCAACTGGCATCAAATAAATTGGAATATCAATCCCAGCTGATTTATAAAGTGCAACAGCACGTTCTACATCTTTAACATCTTGCTCAGTTGCAACAACAAATTTAAAATAACTGCGATTATTTGGGATATCCAAATAATCCTTTACTACGTCGGGAAGTATTGCATTTTCAAATGATTCGCCACTACATGGAAGTTTTGCGCTAATACTAAACGTAACTTCTAATCCTGCATCTTTTGCTTGTCTGTAAAGATAATCACTAAATTCTTTATGTAGCTTTTGAGTACCGTTGGTTTCGAAAGTTAAATGTGTTAGGTTCATTTTGTTTTCTACAATAGAATTAATTAAATCTGGATATGCTCTTTGCCATCCTAATAATGGTTCTCCGCCTGTAATAATTAAATGCTTGTCCCTACCAAATTTACCGTTTGGTAGCAAATCTTTCATACGAGTTATGATTTCGTTAATAGACATCATAGGACTTAAATTTTTAAAAGCAGGATGCCATGACGCATATGAATCGCACCCAATTGATACTAATGGTAAATTTTCATAGGTTATATTTTGTGTAAGAGCTTTAGCAATCTTATCTGGCTCTGAACTTAATTCACCTCTAGGCAATCCAAATCCAGAACAAGTGAAGTTACACCCAAATGTACGTAGGAATATACTAGGAACTCCTATATATTGTCCTTCTCCCTGAATGCTCCAAAAAAGTTCACTTGTTTTAATTTTGGTCATAAGATTTAAATCCACGGTCTAAACATTATTTTATAAGTAAGTCTGACATAATCTATCAAATTTGTCAAGTTCTAATATAGAATATCTTTTTTGATCAATATGATTCCATTCAAATACATGCAAGTTTTTTATTCGATCCTTAACAGTATCAAAGGCTTTAAAATAATATCTATTATCACCTAACTTAATATAAACTTTAGTGTCAAATTCAGTTGTATTAATTTGTGAGCGAACACCTGTTACACGATTTATGACGTTTTGTTTACCTGTACAAGGACCTTTATATCTGGAATTATTTTTAACAATATTGGTTGGTAATTGCACAAATTTTTGTAATATTGTATCAAACACCGTTGTTAAGTTCTTTGTTTGTCCAACATATCTTGAACCATCGAATTCTTTTTTATTAATTAATTTATTAACTTTTTCAATGGTATCAAATGCTAAAACCTTATCTTTAGCAACAGTTTTATACCTGTTAAGATTAGAATAGTAATCATTTACATCAATTTGTTTGTTAATTAAATCGACAGTGTCATAAACCACCAGTTTATCTTTTAAATTTGGCTTAGGTTTACCTAATTGTCTATCTCGACGCTTTTGATTTGAACTTTCGCTTTGTTTAATACCCGATGCCCCATCGCCGCCATCTGTTCTATTTTGCAAAATTCCAGTTCCGATATCTTTTCTTCCGTACCATCTGATTAGACGTCGTTCAATTGCACATGCTCCGATATGTGTTAAATTAGATTCTAATATAACAATTCTATAGTTATCTTTTGGAAGTAGATCTTGGCCATTTAATCTTTTATGTGGTTTCCATGCTCTATCATCTTTACCCTTTCCTATATAATATGGTGTGAAGTTAGATGATCGTAGGTATGCATACACATAGAATTCTGATGGAAAATTTGTGTAAATAGTCATGCTGTTGCTCCATACAAGCGGTAGAGCAGTTGGGGGCGGGAACCTCGCGAACTGCACGACTATTTATTGAGAGTTTTTATTTTTCCTCTGTTTCTTTAACCAATTTTTCAATTGTACGATAACTATCGGCTGCGGCTTTTACTTCTGGGTTCATTACAGTTTTAGCCACGGTTTCTTGATAGTGTTCATATGCTAGTTTAAGAGAAGGATTGTCTTCCATCAACTTCTGATCTGGTACAATAATATTAAGATGCTCGCAAATCAAGTCTATCATTTGTCCAATTTTTAGATCGGGCCTACCCGTGCGAGATAGTGTAATATCAGAGTCGAAGCCAGCATTTACCGTTGGATTTGCATAACTGGTATTCCATAATCCAGTACTAGTTCCTGCATAAGTTCCGCCAGTCGTAGTGGTTGTAGTTGTGGGGTACACAACTGATGGACTGGTGCTTATTGAATAAGTACCTGACGAACCGCCAGTGGCAATATTGTACACTCCCGAACTACCACCCCCGGCTCCGTAAATGCTATTACACATGGTATTATTGTAGTACATATAATCGTCGATCCTAAAATCTATTGTGTTTACAGACAAATCACTCAGTGGGTCCTGTGTTGATTTCTTTTTTGACGACAACCACTTTTTTATCGTCGTCCATGTCCCAGACAATGTTGTCTCCTTCTTGCCATCTAAGCTCATCCATTAACTCCTTTTCAAATACCAACCATAGTTCCCCATCTTGTTCAACTACAGTACCAGTCCAATTATTAACAATTTTCATCATAAACCTCATTTAACCATGTGTGAGTTTATATTGTGTAATAACTCCGCTGAGAGTCTCTACAAAATTATCGTTTTCGTTTATAATATACAACTCTCTTTCCCACTCATCTCTGGACCTGTCGTAATGAGAAACTTCAATTATTGTTCCACCGTTAGCAGGTTGCATTTGAAAGCTGATGGACTTTCTACTATCCATGAAAGATTTATCTGCTTTACATGGGATAGGGGCAGGATGATCAAGTGTTAAGGTATCAATAGACCTTGAATTATTCCAAGCCTCTCGACATTTTTTAGCGATCCATTTGTCAAGCCATTTCATAAGACACCTCGTTAGAATTGCGTAATGCATGCCAAAGTTTGGTTTGATTAAGTACTTCCTGACCGATGATAAGTGCCAGATCATCTTCTGGACGATCTAGTCTTCCTCTGACAGCTTCTATGTTTAAGACAAAACTCACATGCATATGTGGTGTAAAAGTACGTGGATCTGTTTTAACTTCAACTGAATCAATTGATAACATAATAATTCCCTCTGTGAATAGTTATTTTGATGCATATTCTTGTTGTAATTTAATATTGTCAAAAAATTCTTTCTTTGTACTTTGATCTTCTTTAAAAGCACCTCGTAATACTGTAGTTTGTGTCAATGAGCTATGAGCACACAATCCCCGATTTTCTACACACCCGTGAGTAGCTTGTATATAAACAGCAACATTGTCACTGTCGGTGGCTTTTTGAATTTCAGTTGCAATATCATTGCATAATTCTTCTTGTAGTGTTCCTCTACGAGCACACCACTGTGCAATACGAGTATACTTGCTCAATCCAATCAGTTTCTTATGTGCAATAATACCAATATATGCAACACCTTTAACTGGTTGATGATGATGACTGCATACACTGTTTAATTCGCTACGTACAACCAACATACCTTCATAACGCTCAGCTGAATCATTTGGAAATGCAGTTGCTTCTGGAATACAATAAAATCTACCTCGCATTAGTTCATTTACATACATCTTTGCCAGACGTTTACCAGTTTCTCGGGAATTTGGATCATTTTCGCGATCAATTATCAGGGAGTCTAATACATCTTCAAATTTACCAGTTAATTCGTCAATCAATTGTGTAAGTTCATCTTTGCTAACAAAATCACTAATATTGTCATTCGCATTGAATCTTGCCCCCGCAGCCTTGATACGGTTACGGATAATTTCACTTGTTTTCATTTAATGGTTACTCCCGATGTTAATGCAGAGGGTTGCAATATATTACATAATACTTTATTTAGGTCGTAACGTCTATATCTAACAACCATCGTCGCTAAGTGTAATCGTATAACCACCGTTTGGTACTATAGAAGAAGCACTTGCTAAACCTGCGGCGCTGGCTAATGAAATACTTCCAATTGATCCAACTGATAACCCGCCAGACGAACCTATTGAACTTGCGCTGCTAGCAGTATAAACAGGATGATGATATATGTTCGTGTCTCTATTATAATCTTCCTTTTGAAATTTAAGTTTTGCAGTAACAGGATCGAGATCATTTTTAATCATATAATCAATTAGATCGCGCATATAGAGTGCATTCTTTTCTGTTTCAGCAGCTTCTACCTGTAGTTTCTCCAGAGCAGCTCTATCTTCTTTGCACTGTATTTTTAGTTTTTTTGCTAGTTCTATAGTATTTCTATAATCAGCAAATAGTTTTTCTTTGAGTTCTAATAGGTCATAGTTCATAGAGGCTTATCCTTTTTGTATTGATTCCAATCTGTAAACACAGCTCTATCCATTAAGGTGTGCAACGGATGACACCATACTCCTGGATTGCTGGCGTTGAAATCCTTATCATCGATTTTAACCATAGCATTATAATTAAACAACCTTGCATGTGGAATTTTTACTGAAATTTGTGGAATAAAATTGTTGTGACTTGCACAGGTCATTTCTAATACAGTTTCTACATGCCTTACATCAAAATCTAATGTAACCATAAATCCGCGATCAACCAGTTCAGTTGCTAATTTATCCCAGGGTGTAACCACATCATACAGTTCAAACCCACTGGTTCTCATTTCCATGTCTGGATCAAAACTTTGATTTGCACCGAGATAAATGTGCTCACACAACTTGTCTTTGGCCATGTTAGCGACAACATTGACGTTTCGAAGACCTACAACAAATAGAGTTTTCATTCCATATGCAGGAGTACGTTCAACTTCTATACCTGTAAAGAATATCACATCATCTTTGGTTCCGGTTTCATAATCTCTGTTCATAACGCCTCTCTATTTTTTGATACAAGCATATCCCCAAGTCAATAACCAATATGTTTCTAACTCTGTTGGCATTTTGGTCATAATTCTATAAGTTCTAATATCTGTTTCACAACTGTAATGCGAATTAAAGAATAATTCAAGATCATATTCTTTAATCCAATCATACCATGGTTGATCCCACACAGTTTTGGAAATAAACCAATCTAGTCCGTCAAATTCTTGATCTTTTAGTGCAACATCTGTCCAATAGTTTAATTCTAAATCCATTAGAACAACTTCTGTGGTCATTATTAGTCTACACTCTTAACCACAGCAAGGCGTGTAAATTCTCCACGCTTGTATGCTTCCAAGAACTGGTTGTAATTTTTAAAACTCACACAACCCATTGAATCACCGCGCTTGCCCAAAAAGTAAGGATGTGCTAATAGTCCATCTCTATTATAAATCTCTCTCTCACTACGTGGTGTTAGGCGTAGAGCTTGTACACCGTGGAACAGTCGTTCGCGATATGAAAGTTTATAAACATGCGGCGGGGTTGGTCCAAAGTTTTTCAAATGCACAAATTTTGTTTGGTCCATATACACACCGCGGCCACTATGTGCTTCTAACGCTCGTCCATTTGGTAGATAAACTGTATGTGCGCTGATATCATAAACAGCGGTTTGATCATCATCTACAAAACTTTTGGCCTGAGGTTTGATTGGTTTTAAATCTTTCTTCCATGCTACACGTTGTACGGCATGCTCAGTATCTCGTGGATCATTCAGTTTAACTGTGGGTGATATGGTAGCAAACTCTTCTACATCGCTTAGACTTGCACGTAGTCCATGTACTCGTAAAACTGGAAATGATCCGGGTTCAAAACTTTTTGGATAACTGATTTCAAATTTACCACTGGCTATATCTTCAACGGGTGCAGGAGGTTCTGAAAAAAGCAAATAGCCGACTAAACTATATAACCCCACAATACTTACAACACCTGCGGTTTGAAAGTCAACTCGTTCTTTGATCGAAAGAATTTTATCCTTAATCATGATTACCTCTCTGAATAAGTAACAACCTTTGATCATTTTATAATATAGTGATTAGATACTATGTCAAGAGCCTAAAATGGTAATTAATCGTTCCAAGCTGATAAATCCATGGGAAATTTTGATACAAATTCTTCTTTTTTCTTCACACCCTTGCGTTTTCCGAACTCGCTCTTTTTCCAATCTTTACCATAGAACAATTCCAAAATTTCTTCACCTGGCATACCATTGTGTGCAAATTTCACAAGATCTGCAATAACTGGATAACCAACTTCTCGTATCACAGGCTCATCTTGATTGATAAATTCCTTGACATGTTGTTTTTGTGCGTCATTTAACCAATCATTGTGTCTGATCAAATACCCTAACTTTGGTATGTGTGCAGCAACTTCTTGATTATCTGATATTAACACGGTGTAGGTATCATGCGAGTCGTCAAGATTGATCACAGTGAGATATAAACAATTACTGCTATACGATCTAGCACGTATTTCCACTTGCTTCATCAGTTACCCTCTGCGACGTTTCTTGTAATCTTCAACAGCTTGGTCATATCCAATGAAATAACCAGCACCGAATCCAGTAAACATTGCAATTACTACAAATATTAACCATGCCATTACTTGATAATCACTCATTGTTCTAAATCCCTTGCATCCCATTTTAACTTAGCATACGTTAATAAATTATCGTTGTCTAAATTAAAAGATATCCAAAATGTTGTAGGCATACTGATTTTAATTTCTTGAAATTTTACGTCGTTAGCATAACACCAGTCGGCACACTCATCTCTTTCAACAATGCACAATTCTCTGGTTCTATATCTCATAACTTGGTAGTTGGAGTTGAAATAGACTTGTATATCATAGCAACAACTAGACCTACAACCCATCCAGATGTAAACCAATATTCTGGCGGAATAAAAATCTCTGTTACTTTAGCTGTGAATGCAAATGTCAAACACAGTATTCCAAAATATAAAAAACCTTCCATCTTAAAATCCTTATAAATTGATTACGTGACTATATATCAATTATAATTTTATGACATTATATACAGTTATACAATCTAAATGTCGATCACGGTGTACTAGACCCATCGACTCTATCGCTTACAAGGAGCAACAGCATGTTTAATAATACTAAAAAATCTAAAATTTGTAAAGTTAATTACCGTAAGATATACGAAGACCATTATGGTCAGATACCTTTAGATGAAGAAGGTAGAAGTTATGATATACATCATATAGATGGGAATCATAACAATAACGACATATCTAATTTAAAAGCTGTTACAATTCAAGAACATTATGATATACATTATGCCCAAGGCGACTATGGCGCTTGTTACTTTATGGCTATAAGAATGAAAAGATCTCCGGAGAAAATTTCAGAAATAGCTAGAGAAATTAATTTAGAACGCATTAGACAAGGAACCCACAACTTCGTGGGAGATAGAAATCCAAATACCGAACGAGTAGCAAACGGTACACATAATTTCCTAGGAGATAAGAATCCTTCGAGAATTGCATCTAAAAACGGAACACATAATCTTCAAGGTTTAAGAAATCCTATGCATAAGTATGTAGCAAATGGCACACACCCGTGGTTAAAACAGAATGGCGGCGGCGAGATTGCTAAAGCCAGAACTCAAAGACTTTTAGAAAATGGAACTCATCACTTTCTAACAAAGAATCCTAATAAAATTGAAGCTAAATGTCCTCATTGCGGAAAAGTTGGAGGATATTCTGGAATGAAAAGATGGCATTTTGATAATTGTAAATTGAAGACATAATTAAATGTCTTCAATGTTTTTTGAAATATCGTTGGTTGCATCCATCCCGGTTATTTGTTGCAGCATTTTTGCGTGTTTGTTAATAAGGTCCATGGGACGTTCGCTTTTAAATATCTCTGGGCATAAGTCCTTGAATTCCAATAGATCAGAAGTTAAATATTCCTTGGCTTCTGAGATTGGTCGATCCTGTAACATGTTCGCTGCTTGAATAGCTTGAATATGAAGTTCAACATTATGATTCATAATTAATAGGTAAGAAAAACCATCTAAACTGCTAGGCCATTTGACTTGATATTTTTGTCGTTCATCGACAAATTTATTACTACCGAAGTCAAATAATCCTCCTTGCTCTGGGTGATGTTGTAGATATTCTTTATATGCTCGTGACCATTTGAATAAATCTCCAGCTTGTCCTTCGGGTGAGTTTTTATATTCATCTGTTTCTAGTTCTTTTTTAGTCCATGCAAGCTTTTTGTATTCTAGATCATCATATCCTCTAACGCAAATATCTCCTACATTAATACAATCACCTATGCGACTACGGATAGGATCACACTTCTTCGGAAGATTTCTAGCTAACCAATCATTTAATAGTTCGGGGTTGTTCTTAAGATCCTTATCGTCCGGAATTGAGCCTCCCTTGAATCCAATATTTTTAGGGGAGTGTTCATATCCATAGTAAGATTGCCCTTTAGCCACCATCACAAATGGACTCGCTGCGTCCAGAGTAATAGTTAATTCCGGATCAACAAATTTACGCAATGAACGCTGTACAGTTGTTAATGCGCAACCTGCTTTGATCTTACCATTACCCAGGTAATGTAGCAACTCTCTACCTTCTAGGTATCCAGTATCACGCATTATAATAAGTCTACGCAGGTTGATTCCAAAATTACTTGCTTGCACGTTTGAGAATGCCCAGGATTCAAATGGTAGATCCTTTGCAGCAGCCCACCAAATATCACCTTCTTCTTGATTACGTCCCTGTAGAACGTTCAAAAACTTGGTAGCACCTTCCTTGCGATGCTTGATAAAGAACTCGTGATTTTCTAAACTACCATTTAAACAGTCTGCAAAACTCTTAAGACCCGGATGCAAACTCTCACCAGTTTTAGGATCTAGTCCAAACTTGACCAGAGCATAGGTTGGCCAATCCAGTACCATACTATAGTCTGCTGTGGCTTCTAACCAACGTAGCAGTTTAAGACGTACTGCATCCTTATCCTTGAGGAAGTCCTCATCTGACTGTGTAGGTTTCTTATCCCAGGGATATTTAAGTACACCTGTTGCTGCTTGGAACCCACCAGAGTCGCCAATCATCAGTGTATTCTTACGATCACGCTGTTGAACCATGCGTTCTTGTACATAACTATCAGCAGGATCAAGTATAGCATGTCCTGCTGAATACAGTGCTGCTGGATAGTAGAACAAACTATTAGCGGGATCCAGGAAGTCCAGATCCTTTAGTCCATTTGGTAAACCTCGGGGCATTTCATCCCTGAGTTTATATTGTACCATACTGACGATCTTTGCATAAATTGCAGAGATTGATGGTAGAAAAACTGCGTAGTCATTCTGAGTCGCTGAGAAGTCTTTGGCTTCTGGATTGATTGTCAGATGACTTTTGTCAAAACTGAATTTCTTAAATTTCTTTGCCATGTGTGTAGTATGATCGCTTTTTGTGTGGGTGTCAAGTCAATTAACTTTGTTGATCAGTTATAATTTGATACAGTTTCTCACCATTAAAGAATTTAAGACCAACTGATACTGCACTGGATTTGGTTTTTGTAACAATGTCAGTTGTATCGCCCATTAGAAACTTGATATGTCCGATCAGCAGTTCTTTATGAGTTTGGTAACTATCCCAATCGGTAGTCCACTCACTGGTATATGTACCAATATCAGTCCACATCTCTCTATAACTCAATCGATCCGGTACCATCGGTACTGTACCAACTACAGCAGCCTCATACATGCTTATTCCCAATGTCTCTTGTAGATTAGCACTAAATGCTATTTTACTTTCAGCTAGGTATGTATGATATTCGTGTTTGGTAAGTGCATGTTCTTGTGCCACAAACCACTCGTATTCAGGTAGTGATTCTGCTAGATCTTTAAATATGTCTAATTGTTTCTCTGGTGCAATACGATGTGGGAATATGATCTTTTGCTTCTTTTTAGTGTCAGTATATGGAGCAAGTACATCAACTAAGTATTCCATTGGCCAACCAACTACTCGAACTGAGCTGTTGTTTTCTTTTAGTATAAAGCCTGGCTTATCAAAAAGCTCTAGTGCAAACATATCCAAATGGAATTCTGTTGCAAAAAAGTTATGATTGTAACAATTGAACATGCTAACTTCGGCTCGACGTACCCAGTGTGCATTACCAATTATTCTACCTAGGAAGTCTTGTTGGTCATATGATCCTGCATGCCAAAGTCCACCTATTTTAACTTTAATTCCAAGTAATTCAGTCATATACTTCAACTGAATTACAGTAGGGTTCCAAGCATCAGTATATAGGAAATAGTCGCCGTTTTTAACTTTACCTTCTCTGATCAACTGTGCTATTCTAACTAATTGGCTGCTTTTATACACATTGGTAGCAGCAAAGTCTAAGAATGCACCAGGAGTTGGTTCAGGTGGTATCTCATCACCCTCGATAGTAACAACTTCTAACCCATGCTTCTCTAGTTGAGCAGGAAGAAAGTCATACCATTGTTTTGTATAACGGCTATCAAGCTGTTCAATTGGGACGATGAAGAGTTTATTACTCATAACTATTTTTCTCCGACAATGTTTCTTATTATAGTAAATCTCCCTTTAAAGGGAGATTCATTATTACTAAACTTTAGGTCAATAGGGACTATATAAACTGTCATTATAATACCTTATAATTTCTGTGATCTTAGATCATAAGTGGGGTCCCAGATCATCAAGCAACCATTTTCGCCATCCTCGCTCACTTCAATCTTCAGCTTGCGATGTTCGCCTGCATAACGATTGGTAAGTTGTGCTTGTAGATCTCGAGCAATCATTTCGCATGATTTAAAATCTAGATCAAGTGTTTTATCTTCATAAAGACTTTCCATCCAACGCTTTTCCATAATAAACTCACGATCTCTATCATCGTGGAACACCTGCACCCACACTTTGAAATGAAAAACATGTCGGTGGGGGTATTGTAGGAAGCTAACGGATTCTAGTCGAGGGTCAGTGCCGGCGGCAGGATAACGATGTATACCTTCTTTTTGAAATGTACACCAAACGTAGTCAGTCATGAAAAAACTCCTGTGATATGATACATACTACCACAGGAGTTGGGATTTATCAAGTTATTATTTTGGTATTATTAAATGTATTCCAAGCTCACATGGTTACATACCTGATATGAATTTACTGAACCAGTAGCTGCGCCAACAACTACATTTCCGCCACCGGGTGACCAACTGGTAATATCAATAGCATTGTCTAGATTATTAGCGTCACCTGTATACATATAAGCATAACGCTTGCTGCCAACAGTTCTGCACATCAGTCGCGATGTTTGCCATTTTCCGTTATATGTAATACCACTGTGGAATGCAATTTGGTTACCGGTTGCGGTACCATTTACCCACCACTTGGTATACAAATTAGTGTAAGTAACGTATCTAAACATAACACTACCGTTTGCAACACCGGGTTGACTATTTCCAAAGTTTGTACTACCGCCTACTCCGACCCATAAACCATCAGCAGCGTTTGTGCCGGTTCCCATGAACCAAGTAAATTCCATAACAAAGTCTTTGGTAAAATCAAAGCTGCTAATGTTCCATGAAACACTACCTGTTTGGCTATTACTAGCGGGAGTAAGTATTACACCGTCTAGTGTACCAGTATAACTGGCATTACCTTGTATTGTTCCGTTGATTTGTTGACTGCTTGCAGGAGTACCATCAGCTGCCGCAGTCCAACTAAACACTCTTGATTTAAATGAACCGTAACCAATACCACTTAGGTTACCGCCGCTGTCAACTCTTACTAATTCTGCTCCGCCGGATTCGTTAAGCTGTTTGGTAATACGGAAGATTTGACCACTTCCGGGGTTAAATGAATCAAGTCCATAGTTTAAATTATTAGCATAATAGAACGTAACACCCGGGGTATCTGTAGAATTATTATCCAGTGCAATATCACCTGCACCCTGGGTCTTTGCAAATGTTCCAATACCTACTCTAACAGCACCGCCTATATTGGCACCACCACTGATACCAATACCACCGTTGACAATCACTGCACCTGTGGTAGTTGAAGTGGTTGCTGCACCACCGCCTATCGTAACGTTGCTCATTAGACTACTAGCGCCCAATTGTCTAATGGTAGCCATTGATGCTAGATCACCGCGTAATAACGCAGTACCTGTTGCACCAATTACACGCAACTTAACTGTTTGATTTGTAACAGGTGTATAAATGATTTTTAATGAGTTATTGTCACATTCGTTGACGTTTCTATTGATTGCTTCTGCAACTCCAACAACCAATCCATTGCCAGAAGCTGCGCCCACAATAGGAGTATTTGAACTGGCATCTACCCAGGTATATATTAAAAATCCACTTGTACCATCACTAAATGTTGACCAATGGGGGGCAAAATATAATTCGTATGTTTTATTTGCTGTCAGGGTGTAAACACCTGTACTTGTATTATATGCAATACCTGTACCAGACCCTTGTGTGTTTAGTACTATGTCGGTATTAGTCCCCACACTACTGATATTAACATTGGTCCATGTCTGTATGTAATCTGCTACATAACCTGTTGCAGTTGTTGTACGAGTCCAAGTATTACTTGAACTGCTCCATTGATAAGTTATGTTATTAACCGTTGATAATTGTCCATTAACTGGACTTGCAGGAAACCCCATTATATTAACCTCTCAATAGAAATAAAGTTGTTGTTATAGCTGCCGCCTACCATAAATGTCATTCGATAAAATTTGTTGTTTGTTCTATCCATAATGTTATACCACCCAGTGTCACCGTCTCCCGGAAAATTCCAAGCAGTTATATATTGCATGGTAGTGGTTACTGTTATTTGCACATCGGAGAAATATGAAGCACTGGTACTATTATAACTAGCATAACCGCCACATGCTGCTGTAAAGGTTCCGCTAACACTGGCAATTTGGAAACTACGGTTACCGCTAGTTGCCATCTGTATCTTTATATTGTCTAATATAACTGGGACACCTGAGTTTACCACAGCACTTGCTACAGTAACAGAGTTGTTGGTAAATGGTGTACCGTTGATATCTAACCAATAAGTTGATGTACCGTCATTAATATACTGATACAGTACGTTAGTTGAAGTATTATACCATTCATCACCTACACTTGGATTTAATGGAGTAGTTGCACCAGCAGTATATTTAAATCCGTTAATTCCGGCCGGGCCGGTATTTCCTGTTGGACCTGTAACAGTACTTGCTGCACCCACCGGGCCTGTATTTCCTGTTGGGCCGGTAATAGTACTTGCTGCACCTACCGGACCTGTATTTCCTGTTGGGCCGGTAGATCCGTTATTTCCTGTTGCACCAGTAGGCCCTTTTACGTTTGCAAGTTCTGTTGCAGTAATTACAGGGCCGTTTGCTTCACCAAAGTCAAAATTACTTCCTGCTATTGCATTTAATTTTAGATAATATGTATAAGTTCCTGCACTGGGTGCATCAACCACTTGTACACAATACGGAACATTTACGTTACTAGCACTGGATTCTGCTTGTACAATTTGCCCAATAGCAGTTGTACCTCTGTATAGCTGTAGTCTAATCCAGCCTGATGCTTGCGTTGGGTTAGCATCACCTGTGACAATAATTTGAACAGGATTACCGGTAGTTGTAATTGTAACACCTACTACAGTTGCTGGTATGCTAGCATTAGTAGCAACGGTTACCTTATTACTTAAAGTTTGTGCATAGTTTAATGCACCAACTACTGGTACAACTCCTGTTGGACCCTGAATACCCTGAGGGCCGGTAGGACCAGTGAAACCAGTAGGACCAGTACTACCACCGCCACCAATTGATATACCACCCGGTGTACTACCGTCGTGTACCTTTACTGTAAAACTATCAGTATCAACCGTAAGTTCACCTTTGGTACCTATATAAGATGACTGAACTGTTACATTATGTTTGCTTACGTATGTACGCACAATTTACTCCCTAAACAGATTTATTATATCAATCTTTCTATAGCAATCATAGCATAGCCCGAAGCAGTTCTAAGTTGAGCAGTAACTCGATACATTCGGTTATTACCATAGTCAGTTATGTAAGCTACTATAACATCTCCTTCTTTGGTCATGTAGTTGGAACCGCCAACAAAATACCAAGTACCGGCATTCATAACGGTTCCCCCGGCTACTCCGCTAATACCCGAATTATGTCCAATGCTATTTCCAAACAACATTTCGGTGGTTTCGCATAATACACCTAACGAACCGCTAACTGGGCTAATTTGAAGTTGATTATTTGATCCGCCTAGGTTAGCTACTTGAACGTTTAGGTTATCTAATGATACTTGTGTATTAGCAGAACCATTGTTTAGAGTGGATATTGTCAACGGACCACCTTGTGGACCGGTTGCACCGTCCATACCTGCCGGGCCAGTAGGACCGGTTACTGTACTATCAGCGCCTGCTGGTCCTGTTGGACCAATATTACCTTGTGGTCCAGTTGCGCCTGCATTATTTTGCCAGGATAAAGTACCATTACCGTCATCAGCAAGAACTTGTCCTGCAGTACCGTGTGTATATGGAAATGTATAGTTTGGGAATTGTGTAGTACCGCTACTGTTAAAGGTCCAAGTATTACCATTATTGTTTAATTGTATACTTGTACTATCTAAATAAAGATATGTGTTATATGTTGGGGATGTAGAATCTGCTAGATTATCTGCTTGACCTATATATGTTTCTTCACTAGAAGCTATCTGTATTTGGCCATAATTTTCACCACCTCCGCTAGCAGTACCACCTGTACGTATCAACATGTCATCTGCAGAATACATAACAGCAGGGTCGTTTTGGTTGTAACTAGTACCACTATCAAATCCAAATGATCCAACAGATACGTTACTGCCGCTACCTATTGCTACACCGCCGGCTGTGATACCATCGTGTACCTTTATAGTTAGTGTACTTGGATCAATCGTTAATTCTCCGGGGGAACCAACATATGATGACTGTGTGGTTACATTGTCCTTGCTTACGTATACACGCATAAAGTGTTCCTCCAACTATAAAAATTATTTTGAATATTTATCGATTACGTACAATTTGATAAAGTTAGTATTAATTTGCAAATAACTAAAATATAATTTAATTACAATACCAAACTCTCCCCTATATAAACACAATACGTCAATACACCGTGTTATGTTAGATTCCTACCGAATACTGTTACAACACTTGAAACAGTAATAGTAATCCAAATATTACTATTTCTATGACTACAATTGGCAATAATGTCTTTACGACCAATTGCCAATTTTGATATTACCACTATTACTACCTAAAGGAGTTATAATCATATGACTTCCTTTAATTGTAGTAACACCTGTACTATTAGCATTAAATCCTACTTCAGGAATTAGAGTTCCGCCATTACTCCCAACAGTAATAATACCTGTGATTGTATGTGGATAAGTTGTTCCAGAAATGTTAGCATCGTCTACAGTCATTAAAGTACCGGGGTTTGTTGTATTAAAATACAACATTGTTTGATTTCCCGGACCTTCGGGTATGGTGCTAGTTACCCAGAATTGCATACTAGTAATTGATGCATTTCCGCCCATGGCAAATAGACTTTGTTTATTATTAGGACCATTGGCATTAGCGTAATTAAGATCGAATTTATAACAAGTATTAGCAGCAACAGTAATTCCAACCCCAAATATGCTATAAGCTTGATTAGCAGTAACACTTCCGATAGTGCGATCTGAACCTAAACTATAAACACTTGCTATTCCGGCACCAAATCCACTACTATTACCAGTGGGACCAGTTACACCCTGTATGCCTTGTGGACCAGTTGGACCTGTTACTGTACTTGCTGCACCTTGTGGGCCTGTTGATCCAGTGGGACCAGTTACACCCTGTATGCCTTGTGGACCAGTTGGACCTGTTACTGTACTTGCTGCACCTTGTGGGCCTGTTGACCCAGTAGGACCAGTTACACCC
>Ga0208616_1000078_pt1 | contig 34147 bp, 68 predicted proteins | sample CryBogCBE16Oct07_FD_184575 | JGI IMG/M metagenome (GOLD analysis project Ga0208616, IMG submission 184575) | Freshwater microbial communities from Crystal Bog, Wisconsin, USA - CBE16Oct07 (SPAdes) (version 2) | ecosystem: Environmental > Aquatic > Freshwater > Lake | place: Crystal Bog... | reverse complement strand
CAGTTGTAACTTTCCAAGGTGCTGGTACAATTCTTTATGGAGATAAAACTCTATTAAGTCAACCATCTGCTTTTGATCGTATCAACGTTCGTAGACTATTCATTGTTCTAGAAAAAACAATTGCTGCTGCTGCAAAATATTCATTATTTGAATTTAATGATCAATTCACACAAGCGCAATTTGTTGCTCTGATTACTCCATTTTTGCGTGATATTCAAGGTCGTAGAGGCATTTACAATTATCAAGTCGTTTGTGATTCTACAAATAATACGCCTGCCGTTGTTAATGCTAATCAATTCGTTGGGTCTATTTACGTTCAACCTGCTCGTTCGATTAACTTCATTCAGCTTAACTTTGTTGCAGTTGGAACAGGTGTTAGCTTTACTGAAGCGGTCGCTCAGGTTTAATAAATAACTCAAGGTCATAGGAGAAAAAAATGGCATCGTCTTTTAACGTAAATCAATTTAGAGCAAATTTTACAGGTGATGGAGCAAGACCAAATCTGTTTCTTGTTCAAATACCTGTTATTCCTTTTTATAACACTAGTTTAGCAGGAGCAGTTCAGAATATTACTGGAACATCTGTTGCTGGAGCACCAACTGGTGTTGGCGGTAACAATTCTTTAGTTTCATTTATGGCTAAATCGGCACAATTACCAGGTTCAACATTAGGAACAGTTTCAATACCGTATTTTGGTCGTGAAATTAAACTTGCTGGTAATAGAACATTTGCTGATTGGACAATAACGGTTATTAACGATGAAAACTTTGCAATTCGTTCAGCTATGGAAAATTGGATGAATGGTATCAATAATCACGTTGCTAACGTAAGAGATCCAAATGCATTAAGCGCATCTAACTATACACAAAATGCTTCAGTTACTCAATATGACAAAACTGGTAATCCTATTGGAAGTAGTCAAATGACTGGTCAATCATCTGGTAAATTTAACGGCGGCACATACAACTTTGTTGGTTTGTTCCCTATTGATATATCTCCAATTTCATTAGATTGGGGTTCAAACGATACAGTAGAAGAATTTGATGTGACGTTTGCATATCAATATTGGACTAATACAGCAAGCACTGACGTTTAATAGACTTTATTATACGGGAAAGTCTAACTTTCCCAGTTATGAATTATTTGAATTGGATCAAAAACAAATATGGCAACAAATTCGAAATTTAATCTCTTTGGTTTTACCATTTCTCGTGAAAAAGACGAAAAAGAAATAAAATCTCAACAGAGTTTTACTCCGCCCACAAATGACGATGGAGCCTTAACTATAACAAGTGCTGCATATTACGGCACTTATGTTGATTTAGATGGTACATCTAAAAATGAAGTAGAATTAATTTCTCGATATCGTGAAATGGCAATGCAACCTGAGATCGAATCTGCAATAGATGATATCATAAATGAAGCTATATGCGAAGACGACGACGGTAAAAATATCAAAATAATAATGGATAATTTGAAACAACCAGATAAAATCAAAGAATCTATTAAAATTGAATTTAATAATATTTTAAAAATATTAAATTATAATAATATGGCACATGATATTTTCCGTAGATATTATGTTGACGGAAGACTACATTATCACATCATTATAGATAAAGAAAATCCAACAGCGGGTATTCGTGAACTTAGATATATTGATCCAAGAAAATTAAGAAAAGTCAGAGAAGTTAAAAAGAATAAAGACGAAAGAACTGGCGTAGAAATAATGAACGTCATCAATGAATATTATATTTTTAATGACAAAGTTGTTTCTGGTAGTTCATCAAATTTTGGTCCAGTCGGCGTTAGAATTACAACAGATTCTATTATTTCTGTTGTCTCTGGTCTTATGGATTCTCGCAGAGCAGTTGTTCTTTCATATCTACATAAAGCGATTAAACCGCTGAATCAATTACGCATGATCGAAGATGCGACAGTTATATATCGTATTTCTCGTGCGCCAGAACGTCGAATTTTCTACATTGACGTAGGTAATTTACCAAAGTTAAAAGCAGAACAATATTTGCGTGACATTATGGTGAAGTATAAAAATAAACTTGTTTATGACGCAAATACTGGTGAAGTTCGTGATGACAGAAAACAATTATCAATGTTGGAAGATTTTTGGTTACCTCGTCGTGAAGGCGGTAAAGGTACTGAAATTGCTACATTGCCTGGTGGTCAAAACTTAGGTGAATTAGAAGACGTTAAATATTTTGAGAAAAAACTATATAAAGCATTGAGTGTTCCAGTTTCACGTTTGAATCCAGAAACGTCTGGTTTTTCAATGGGAAGAACTAACGAAATTACTCGTGACGAATTGAAATTTGCAAAATTCGTTGATCGTATGCGTAATAAATTTTCTGATCTTTTTTCTCAAGCATTACGTGTTCAATGTGTAATGAAAGGTATTTGTACAGACGATGAATGGAAAGAATTTAAAGAATATATTCATTTCGATTTTATAAAAGACAATAATTTTACTGAACTAAAAGATGCAGAATTATTAAAAGAACGTCTTTCGTTATTAGAAGCAGTCGATCCTTATACTGGAGTTTACTTCTCTAAAGTTTGGATTCAAAGAAATGTTTTACGATTAACAGACGATGAAATCGAAGCAATGGAAAAAGAAATGGACAACGAAAAGAAAATGGGTCTTGGTCTTCCAGTCGGCGTAATGAATGATGTTGCACAATCTCATATGTTAAGTCAAGTGCCACAGCAACCATCGCATCCAGATGATAGAAAAAAAGATAAATAAATCATTACTTTAAAAAGGAAATAACATGTCAACAAGAGATTTAATCGATTATGCACAAGATGGAAATGCTATTGAATTTAGAAAAGCATTATATAACGACATTCATGATCGTGTAGTTGCACACATTGAAGATAAGAAAAAAGAAATCGCTAACGGTTTAATGGGTCAACACGAAGAAATTGAAATCGAAGAAGAATATTCACTTGAAGATTTCACTCAAGAAGAAATTGAAGAATTCATGCAAACTGAAGACTATGAACAGTTGGATGAATTGAGTAAGAAAACTTTAGGTAATTATATTAAAAAAGCAACACATAGTGTTTCTGATACAAATTACAAAAGAGGATTGAGTGCGGGACTTAGTGATAAACCATCAGAACATAAAACTCCAGAACTCATGAAAAAACTTGTGGATAGAAAATACAATATAAGAAAAGCTGTTGATCGTTTAACTAAAGAAAATATAAACGAAGCTCGTGAAGATTTCACTCAAGAAGAAATAGAACTAGATGAATCACCAGCTCGTTCTGATATTCCTGCCGCTATTCGTAAGGATCGCGGTGACGTGCCGTTAACAACAGCAGAAATTAAGAGTAGAAACTCTGCTCCTCCAGGTAAAACAAATCCTCTTCGTTACGGTCAAAGACAATCTCCATTGAATCGTATAAAAAGTGTTGCTGATTCTGCAATGAAAAGAATGAAAAAAGAATCAATGATGGGTACTGCTGGTGCGACTTCCGAATCTGTTGAGTTCTTAGAAGAAGAAGGTCTATTGGATATGTATATAAAATCTTTAGGTATGAATCCTGAAACTATTTCTAGAGATAAAAAAATCGGATATGCAAATTCGGAGGCTTTCCTAAAATGGAAAAAGTCACATCAAGCAAAAAACTAAAAGAAATCATAAGCGAATCTCAATTATCTGAAGCATCATCGCTAAAAGATTATTTAGAAAAACGTGGCTATAACTACAAAACACTATCAACTAGTGCTAAAATTAGTCACGGGAACTCAAAAGATTTTGATAACTATAAAAAGCAAAGATCGATTCGTTCAGAAGATGTAACTGAAGATTTGACTACGACTAGAAAAACTGGTACTGACATTCGTTCTAAAGAAATTAATTCTCCTACAGCAAAAAGAGAAAGACAAATCAATAGATCAGTCAAACATTATGCGATCAGACCTGTGTCTGCAACAGCACCAATCAACAAAGAATCTGTTGAAGAAGCGGCTAGAGTAGGTGGTTACATCCCGGGTCTTTCATTTAAGAATGATATGACTGTCATAGGTTCTCACATTTTCAATAAACTGAATAAAAATAAAGCACCAGACGAGAAAGACACAACTAAAGCAGACATTAAAAGTAAACTTAATGGTAAAGTTGTTTATAGAGACACAACAGAAAAAGATAAAATTTCAGATACTAAACAAATCAAAAATAGTCCAAAACAAATTGAAAAAGCTAAAGACAATTTAAAGTTGAAAAATGAAGAAATTGAACAACTTGATGAATTAGGAAAAAGAACACTTGCTAGATATATCAAAAAAGCAAAAGATAATAAAGGAACTTTAGATTTTCATAAAGGTATCAACGCAGCAACTATCGGCAAAGGTGCTAGTATGCCATATCATTTAAAGTCTAAGAAAAGAAGTCAAGGTATTGATAGAGCAGTTGATAAATTAACTAAAGAAGAAAATGAACAAATTGATGAAAGAAAGAAACAGTTAATGAAATCTGCTCGTATGATTAAGTCATTATACAAAAGAAATAAAATGACTGAAGAAACATATGATTGGGAAAAAGAAGATAAATCAGTAAAAACGTATGGTAAGAAACCTAAATTTGATAAAAGCGATGAAAAATCAAATGTGGGTGAAAACAAACCAACTGCTGTTGCAATTCTTTCTGGTGGAACAACACTAACTGGTTCTAAAAGAGATGTCATCGAGATAGATCCCGCAATGAGAAATAGACCAGGTCAGCCTGAAATAGCAAAAAAAGATCAAATTAACAAAAACAATAAAGATAAATAGTATTATAACCAAAGGCTAATCAAGGAGATAATAATGCCAGCATGGTCAAATAACGATTCGATTACATCAAAACCTAAGTTTGCAAATTTACGCACAACAAGAGAAGTTGTGCAATTAACTGTTGCAAATACAGCGTTTTCTGGTGGTTCAAATTCAACAATTACATTTACATACTATGATGGTACTGCATCATCAAATTTATCAAATGTAATTTCAATTGGTAACTACGTAATTGCGGCAAACGTTGGTGCTAACGGTGTTTCTGGTTTTTTTAAATCAAACAATAATGTAGTTTCTATTAGTGCAAATAGCGTAACATTTACAACACCACTTTGGGGAAACGTTGTAACTGGTTCTACCGTCGAATTTGATAAAGCAATCACATATTCATCAAGTCACGCAAACAATTCGTTTATGTTTGCAGATACCATTCTTATTACAGATACTCGTTTAGCTAATACAGCAAACAATGGTTATCCAAATACGGCGTATATGTTTGGAAATCAAAATTCTGGTTGGGTTAAAATTAGACAAAAAACAAATGCTGACGGAACTGTTCGTTATTTGAAAGAAACTATGGTTTGTTTAGCTAGTCCTGTAGCATCTAACGTAAATTCTGGAAACACAAGTCAAATTCAAGCGTTTACTGGTTTATAATTAATGTGACAATACGAATGAGTACATGTGTGCTCATTCATAAAATAAGAAAAACTATGTTTGAAAATTTGAATGATGATAATTTTTTATTATATGCTATAAAATGCTACAATGCACCAAATTGTATCATTTCAGAATTTGAAGAAGATTTAAAAAAAATAAAATATCTAAAAAGACTTTTTAGAAAATATAAATCTACTAATGTTTTGAGAGAAAGATTAATTTTAAATCATATTATTTTATTAAATAATGTTTTTGGTCCAGAAGCAACTCCTAGAATTTTATTTTATAAAATAGATGAAAGAGATTTTGATATATTAAAAACTTTTTTATTATATTTAAATATTATGCCAGATATAGTCTTGAACATAAACGGGGTCGATATCCCATCTACAGATATACAGATAGATTTAGCCGCAGCGGCAATACTAAGGAAAATATGAAAACGTTCAAAGAATTCTTTAAAGAATCTGAAGATGTTCCACCAGAAGGTGTTCCTAAACATATTTGGGATTTACATAAAAAACATGTGGATGCCGAGAAAAAAGCACAATCATTTAATTACGGTGGCGCAAAACGTAATCATACCATGACATTTAGACGACTGCATGCATCTATCGTAAAACACATGCCAGACGACGAAAAAGGTCAATATGAATTACACGCTAAAATGAACCAAGAAAGAAGAAAAAGAGAAGAAGATTGAAAACATTCAAAGAATATATCTACGAAACTGGTCGTTGTTGGACTGGATATAAGCCTGTTAAAAATAAAAAAGCATATTCTAAAGGAAGTTGCGAAAAAGAAGAAACAGAAGTAGTTCAAGAAGATGGTATGGGTGCTGGTGCAGTAGCTTCTGCTGGACCGACTAATACTGTTGGTAGTGGTGCGATTGCTGGATCTGGCGGTAAAGGTGGCGAACCAGGTGTTGATTTAAGAAAGCGTAAAAAAGATTTTTCAAAAAGTAATCCAGTAATGATGGGTATGATGAATAGAAAACTTCCAAAAATATAATAAAGGATTTAAAATGTGGCTCATAAATTTTTTACCAGATTTTGTTTTTCATATAATGGTTCTGATTGGTGGAATTGGAATTCTTGCTAGTTTGTTTTTATCGTTCGTTCCATTGGTTAGTTCTTACAAACTTTTAATACAGCTTTTTTCAATTATATTATTAGTTTTTGGTATCTATTTCGAAGGCGCAATTAATGATAGCAAAGACTGGAAACAAAAAGTTGCAGATATGGAAGCAAAAGTTTCTATCGCAGAACAAAAATCTGCGGATTTAAATACTAAAATACAACAAATACTCGAAGTGAATGTCGCCAATGATAAAGGAAAAGAAAATGCTCAAACTCAAATCATTCAAAAAGTTATTACGAAATATGATAATATCTGTAAGTTGTCTGATGATATTATCAGGTTGCATGACAGTGCCAGTCAAAACCGAATTCCCAATAGCACCAGCGGAGCTACTACAAACGCCACCGATGTTACAACAGGTAAGAACTGATAATTCTACATCTGATGTAAAACTTTCTGATTTTGTACAAATTGTAGTTAATAATTACAATACATACTATGATCAAAGAGAAATCCTTCTTGCTTGGCAACAATGGTATTCAGAAAACAAAAAAATATTCGATGATGCAAACAAATGATTACAGTAGATCAACTTCAACATATCGCACCAGAAAATAAAGATATAAAAAATTGGTGCGATACTTTTAATAATCATATTGAATCGTATGAAATAAATACACCTGCTCGAATTGCTGCGTTTCTAGCACAGTGCGCCCATGAATCTTCAGATTATACTGTTTTAACTGAAAATTTATTTTATCGTACAGAAACATTATTGAATTTGTGGCCAAAATATTTCCCAACGCATATGATAGCAGAAGAATATGCAATGCATCCAGAGAAAATTGCAAATAAAGTTTATGCTAATCGAATGGGCAATGGAAATGAATTATCTGGCGATGGTTGGAAATACCGTGGCAGAGGTTTGATAGGAATAACTGGTAAATCACAATATCAAAATTTTGCAGAAGTTTTAAAAGTATCGATTGATGATTGTCTAATTTATATGAATTCGAAAGACGGTGCTGTAGAGTCTGCTTGTTGGTTTTGGAAAACAAAAAACATAAATACTTTTGCAGACAAAAAAGATATTATTGGTATGACTAAAGCTATTAATGGTGGTCTGAATGGTTTAGCAAATAGAAAAATAAAATACCAATTAGCCTTGGAAGTAATAAAATGAAAAACGTATTAAAAGATATCGTTACAGGTAAAAACAATGAAACAGTCGATATCGCTCGTTTATTATGGCTATTATCAACTATCGCAGTGATGGCAGGCTGGGCATGGGACATCATACATAATGATAGTATTCATATGATGGATTTTGCACAATCTGTTGCTGTACTTGCAGGTGCTTTTGGTGCTTCACTATACATGAAGAAAGATACTGAGCCGACAAATAATAGTGACAAAAAGGATTAATTATGAAAAAATTCAAAATATTTTTAATTATATTGACATCAATTTTTCTTATGTTCTTAATTGAAAATAAAGCACACTCTGAAGTATTTAAAACAAAAAAAGATATTATTTGTACAACATTACCAGAAATGGAAAAAGCTATTTCCGAATGGGAAGAAAAGGAAGTTTGGACAGGATTTTCACCTAAAGAAAAAACATTATATACTTTTTTTTATAATGTAGAAAAGAAAACTTGGTCTATTATTCAATACAATAGCGAAGTATCATGTATAGTTGGTTTTGGTGAAGGCGATATTCCAAAAACAGAAAAGAAAACTCAGGAGCAATGATTTAAAATGGAACACGAAACAAGACCTTCTACCAATATTCAAGTCGATGTTGGTGTATTGAAAGAACAAGTGTTGACATTAACATCATTATGTAGTAAGATAGATGAAGTTATCGAAAAACTCGTCGATCAGCACGATAGACACATAGAAAAAGTATACGACGACATGGAAAAACGCAGATTAGAAACAGAATCGGACATAAAAGAAATTCATGATCGTATTGATACTGTACTAGACAAAGTTCAAGGTACTGAATTGCGTATTATGGACGAAATAAAATCTCTCCATAAACACATGATGGAACACAACAAGCAAGAAAAAGAAGCCCTTGATAAAATGAATCAATGGAAGTGGATGATTTACGGTGGTATTGCCGTTGTTACATGGGCATTAGCGCATTCAGACTTAAATTCGGTAATACATTTATTTCTTAAATAATTTTTTGGTAGTATTATATCATGAGCGCATATATTGACAGGAAATTCCTGCTTCAAATGTCATCTAAATTGGGTAGATTTTCACAAAAGAAAACAGACCTTTTTAATTTCAGATGTCCTCTCTGTGGAGACTCACAGAAAAACAAATTAAAGACCAGAGGTTACGTATATAGAAAATCTAACGATTATTTTTATATGTGCCACAATTGCGGTGTTAGCACAACATTTTATAATTTCATTAAACAAGTTGATCCGACTTTATCAAAAGAATATCAATTAGAACGATATAAAGCAGGCGAAACGGGTAATAATAATTATCCAAAACCTACCTTAGACGAATATAAAACTGAGGCACCAATTTTCAAACAAAAAATAAATCTACCATCTATTGAATCTTTACCAGATGCACATTTTGCTAAAGTGTATGTAAAACAAAGAAAGATACCAGAATCATTTCATTCATCCCTCTATTACTGTGAAGATTATGCGAATTTTGTTGCTAGTTATGGAATTGAAAAAAATATACCCGCTGAAGACAAACGCCTTATCATCCCATTTTACGATAAACAAAAAAATCTAATTGGTTTTCAGGGAAGAGCATTAGGCGAATCGAAAATAAGATACATAACAATTAAACTTAGCGATGAAGGAAAAAAGATTTATGGACAAGAACGTATAGATTCGGATAAAACAATATATGTATTTGAGGGCCCTATAGATTCTATGTTTATAGATAACGCTGTCGCTACAGCAGATTCACATCTACAAGCTGTTGGAGACGTTTTCGACAAGGGTAGTATAGTTTTAGTGTTTGACAATGAACCACGCAACAAAGAGCTTTTGAAGCAGATTGAACGTGCAATTGATGAACATTTCAATGTTGTGATATGGCCAGAAATGATTGAAGAAAAAGATGTAAATGAAATGATAATGAATGGATTTGATAGTGAAGAGATCAAAGATATAATTGATCGAAGTACGTATCAAAATTTGAGAGCAAAGTTAGAATTTATGAATTGGAGAAAAGTATGAATTTGGGATTCGTGAATTTTTGAAAACTCTAAAATTAATAGTTTTTTTAAATAAAAGATAAAATATCATGAATTATAAAAAAATCTACGATAATATTATAGAAAAATATGGGTTGAAAGAAAAGTCGTCAAATATTTACTCCGAACGTCACCATATTATTCCTAAGTGTATGGGTGGGACCAATGATGAAAGCAATTTAGTTTATTTGAATGCGAGATGTCATTTATTAGTTCATTGGCTGTTGGTTAGGTTACACCCAAATAATTACAGTTTAGTTCACGCATTTAGTATGATGTGTTTAATGAAAAATTCTGCGATGAAAAGAGTAATCCCACCCCTACATATTTTAGCTGAAGCCAGAACAAGAAAAGCAAAATCTCAATCTGTAAAACTTAAAGGAATCAAAATTGAATTTAATACGAAGGAAAGTATTGCAAAGAGAATTGCTTCTGCCGTGAAAAATGGCTCTTATGTAGGATTAAATAATAGTAAATCACAAGCCGTAGATGTTTATAATTATTTTACAGGAGATTTGGTTGCGAGTAATGTATCTGTTACTGAATGGGGTAGAAAAAATGGGGTTAAGAGGAATTTAAATAGAACACTTTATGGAGATAGAGATAAACCATCTACTAGTAACAATAGGCATCATGCTAAAGGTTATTATATAGTATTACATGGTCATTCACCATATCCAGGCATAGGTGGAAATTATAGTGGACCATATTCAAATCAGGGTCACATAGGTTTAAAACGTTCAAAGAGGAGAAATAATGAATGTGCGGTTAATTAGTTATAGTCAACCATCATCTGAAATGACGGACGTTGGAATAAAAAATGTACAGGATCTCATTTCATTCTGTGCTAGAGTTTCTAATCCAGGAAATCAACTTAATACAGAAACTTCGGAGAATTTAATTAGGTTTCTGATAAAACATCAACATTGGTCCCCATTAGAACTCACATCAGCTTGTTTAGAGGTGGAAACAACTAGGGACATTGCAAGACAAATTTTAAGACATCGTTCATTTTCGTTTAGTGAATATAGTCAAAGATATGCAGACCCAACTAAAGATTTGCATTTTGAAGTTCGTGATGCTAGACTTCAAGATACTAAAAATCGTCAAAATAGCATTGATGTGACAGATGACGTATTGAAACGTCAATGGAAAGATCGTCAAGAAATTCTATTAGAACAAGTTAAAAAACAATATGAATGGGCTATTGAGAACGGGATCGCAAAAGAACAAGCAAGAGCAGTATTGCCTGAAGGAATAACTGTTTCAAAACTTTATATAAATGGTACCCTTCGTTCATGGGTACACTATATACAATTAAGAACAGACAAATCTACTCAAAAAGAACATCGTGAAGTTGCTGTTGCTTGTGCTAATGCTATTGAACCAATTTTTCCAATGATTAAGGAGTTTGTGAATGTATAATGATGTTGTGAAGTTTATCGAAGCGTGTGATCAACCAAGAACAGAACAAAATGCTGATTTGTATGCAAGATTAATTGATGAAGAATACAAAGAATTTGTTGAAGCTGACAATATCGGTGATCAAGTCGAAGCATTGGACGGTTGCATGGATATGATTTGGGTAATTCTTGGTCATTGCTACATGAAAGGATGGGACGTTCAAGGTGCATGGAACGAAGTTGCTCGTTCTAATTTATGTAAAATCAATCCCGAAACGGGAAAAGTAATTAAAAGAGAAGATGGTAAAGTTCTTAAACCTGAAGGATGGACACCACCTAGTCTAGAACAATTTATAAAATAATAATAAGGCATTTATGGAATATCTGGGTATTAAAATAGATTTAGAAAGAGACAAGTTATTCGATGAACTTGGTATTATAAGATTAAAAGAATCTTATATGAAAAACGACGAAACATCACCACAACAAAGATTTGCATTTGTATCAAAAACGTTTGGTAGTAACCCAGAACATGCACAACGTTTATATGATTATTCTTCAAAACATTGGTTATCGTATTCTACGCCGATCTTGTCTTTTGGAAGATCGAAGAAAGGAATGCCAATAAGTTGTTTTCTTAATTACATAGAAGATACATCGGAGGGATTAGTTGAAAACTTTTCAGAAACAGCTTGGCTTTCTATGCTCGGCGGTGGCGTTGGTATTGGCTTTGGTATTAGGTCTGCTGATGATAAGTCTACAGGGGTTATGCCTCATCTTAAAACTTATGATGCAAGTTCTCTCGCTTATCGCCAAGGTAGTACTCGTCGTGGTTCTTACGCCGCTTATCTTGATATTTCACATCCCGACGTTATATCGTTTTTGGAGATGCGAAAGCCGACGGGTGACCAAAACATAAGATGTTTAAATCTACATCACGGAATTAACATAACAGATGATTTCATGCAAATCATTGAAAGATGCATGATAGATCCAGAAGCGAACGATGATTGGAAATTGATTGATCCAGCATCAAAAGAGGTTCGTGAAGTCGTATCAGCTAAAATGTTATGGCAAATGATATTAGAAATACGTATGCAGACAGGTGAACCTTATTTGCATTTTATTGATAGAAGTAATGAATTTTTACCAAAATGGCTAAAAGACAAAGGCTTGAAAGTACATCAATCGAATCTTTGTCTTACTGGTGATACACTAGTAAATGTAATCGTGGATAATGCTCATATATCTATTAGATTAGATAATATCATTTCTATTTTTGAGTCTGGTAAAGAGATTAAGGTTGAATCTAAAAACATAGACACTGGTGTTGTAGAATATAAAACGGTGACAAATGCCGCTCTGACATCAAAAAACGCACAATTGATGCTTATTGAAGATGAAGAAACTGGTAAAAGAATTAAGTGTACGCCAGAGCATAAAATCTACACTAAGAATCGTGGATATGTAATGGCTAAAGACTTAAGAGAAGATGATGAAATAGATATTCGTTAATAATTAGTAGGTAGAAAAATCTAAAATTATAAATAGATATATTTACCTACTAAGGATTAAAATGATAGTATATTGCATAACAAACACCATTAACGGTAAAAAATATATTGGGATGACAGGAAGAACTCTAAATGAACGATGGAACTCACATTGCACATCTGCTAGAAATGGAAGTCCGTTCAGATTTCATTCAGCTATAAGAAAATATGGAGAAGAAGCATTTAGTAAAGAAGTGTTGTTTGATGATCTAAGTATTCAAGAGTGTAGAACAATTGAAGAAGAAACGATTAAAGAACATAATAGTATGATTCATGGTTATAATGCAAAACCTGGGGGTTGTGGTGGATGGATTGTCTCTGATGAAAAATATGATGATTGGTTATCAAAAATAACAATTAGTTCTACAAAAGAATCTAATGCTAATTGGTCTGGATATTCTGATGAATTTATATTAGAGCAATGTGTTTTAATTTTTAATAATTACGTAAAAAAAGAAGATTTTACGTATAAAGGTATGTTAGAAACTCTTAGAAATAAATTTAACGGCATACCTAAGTATTTTTCTAAGAATAGATTTTCAGATTATCAAAATAGTTTTAAGATTGCTTTATCCAATAAGTTGAATATATCTGTTGAGGAATTGGACAGATTGAGTAGAATTAAATCTTTAGATCATAAGAAATCTCTATCTACTATTAATATTGGTAATGCGTGGTACAGTAACGATACTTTAAAAAATAGCAAACAATCAAAAAATCATCCTGGTGACGGATGGTATAAAGGAAGAAAATATGGCAATAAAAATTAGTTATTTAAACGAGAGAGAAGATGTTTATGACATTACAGTACAAGATAATCATAATTTTTATGCAAATGATATTTTAGTCCATAATTGTTCTGAAATTATATTACCAACAAATGAACAACGTACTGCTGTTTGTTGTTTATCCAGTTTGAATTTGGAGACTTATGATGAATGGAAAAACAACAAATCATTTCTTAAAGATGTTGCTGAAATGCTCGATAATGTTCTTCAGTATTTTATTGACAACGCTCCTGATACAATCGCTCGTGCAAAATTCTCCGCTTTACGTGAACGTTCTATTGGCGTGGGAGCTTTGGGTTTTCATGCCTATTTACAAAAGAATAATATAGCGTTTGAAGGCGTTATGGCAAAAGTTGCCAATAACAAAATATTCAGTCATATTAGAAAAGGATTAGACGAAGCTAATCTAGAATTAGGCAAAGAGCGTGGTGAAGCTCCTGATGCAGAAGGTACTGGTAGAAGATTCTCACATATGGCAGCGATAGCACCAAATGCATCTTCAAGCATTATCATGGGTAACACAAGTCCTAGTATTGAGCCTTATAGAGCAAATGCTTATCGACAAGACACTTTATCGGGATCTTTCTTAAATAAGAACAAATGGTTAGATGTTATTCTTAGAGAAAAAATAAAAGACGAAGATGTATATAATGATACATGGTCGTCAATTATTGCTAATGATGGCTCTGTACAACATTTGGATATTTTAGATGAAAATCAAAAAATTGTTTATAAAACATTTATGGAGATTGATCAACGTTGGATTATCGAATTAGCATCAGATAGACAAACTCACATCGATCAAGCACAATCATTAAATTTAGCATTTAGACCAGACGCAAATATTAAATATATACATGCTATTCATTTCATGGCATGGAAGAAAGGATTAAAAACACTTTACTATTGCAGATCAGAAAAAATTGGTAAAGCAGATAAAGTATCTAAAAAAATAGAACGTCAAGTAATTAAAGAACTTGACATGGCACAATTAGTACAAGGTAATGATTGTCTTTCTTGTGAGGGTTAAATGATTAAAAAAATAGATAGTAAATTAACAGAAGAACGAGATTCATTTAAACCTTTCAATTATCCTTGGGCTTACAACGCATGGTTAAAGCATGAACAATCTCATTGGCTTCACACAGAAGTACCAATGCTAGAAGATGTAAAAGATTGGAAAAAGAAATTATCAAAATCAGAAAAACAATTTCTGACACACATTTTCAGATTTTTCACTCAAGGCGATATTGACGTTGCGGGTGGATATGTCAACAATTATCTACCTTATTTTCCACAACCAGAAGTACGCATGATGCTTCTTGGATTCGCCGCTAGAGAAGCGTTGCACGTAGCAGCATACTCACATCTAATTGAGACATTAGGACTCCCAGAGACAACATATAATGAGTTTCTAGCATATGCTGAGATGAAAGAGAAGCATGATTATGTCTTAGATATTTCAAAGCAAAATACGACTAAAGAAAACACAGCAACACACATCGCGGTGTTCTCTGCATTTACTGAAGGTATGCAATTGTTTTCATCATTCATTATGCTATTGAATTTTGCTAGACATGGTAAGATGAAAGGTATGGGTCAAATCATAACTTGGTCAATTGTTGATGAAACTCAACATGCAGAAAACATGATCAAATTATTCAGAACATATATAGAAGAAAATCGTGAGATTTGGTCTGACGATTTGAAAGCAAGAATTTATACTATTGCTGAAAAAATGGTAGAACTAGAAGATAAATTTATCGATTTAGCTTTTGGTGTAAATGAATGCGAAGATTTAACTAAAGAAGATGTTAAAAAGTATATTCGTTATATTGCTGATCGTAGACTTATCTCATTAGGTCTTAAAGGTATATTCAAAGTGAAACGTAATCCTTTACCGTGGGTGGAGGAAATGATTAACGCACCAACTCATACCAATTTCTTCGAAAATAGAGCAACCGACTATGCAAAGGGTGCGCTATCGGGAGATTGGAGTGATGTCTGGGCATAATAAAAATAATAAAAGGATCAAAAATGACAAACAAAACAGTTTCAGGTGAATGCAATAGTTGCGAATCAACTTATAATGTAGATTACGTTGAAGAATTAGTATCTGAGGAATATCCAGAATATTGTCCATTCTGCGGTGAGGTTATTGACGAATTATCTGAAAATTATCCAGTAGATGATGACGACGACGAAATCGAAGAATAATGTCAGTAAATTGGATTTACAACGGTAAAGAATTCACCGAAGATGATATAGGTGATAATTACGGTTACGTATACATTATAAAAAATAAAACAAATGATAGAAAATATATAGGTAAGAAATTCTTCTATTCTTTAAGAACAAAGGTTATAAAAGGCAAGAAGAAAAAACTTAAATTATCTAGCGATTGGAAAACATATTATGGTTCGAATGAAGAACTAAAAAAAGACGTATTAGAATTAGGAAAAGAAAACTTTACTAGAGAGATAATACATCTTTGTAGATCAAAAGGCGAATGTGGATATTTGGAAGCAAAAGAGCAATTTTTAAGAGGTGTTTTAGAAAGCGACCAATACTATAATGTCTGGCTAATGTGTAGAATAAGAAAATCTCATATCAAGGAGTATAATGCTAGAATTTCTGAAAGGATTGAGTGAAGGTAATTATGATTCTATTTTTTTCTTACCTTCAAATAAAAAGGGAATAATGCATCTAGAAGGTTCAAATTACAAGAATCAGGGTGACAAATTGAATACTTCAGATCATGGTCTCGGTGACATGTATCACATATTGATTTTTAAAGAAGATGAAAAAGGCGAAATATGCAACATAGATTTATTTGAAGGTATTTTGGGTGATCCTTTAGAATACATATCGAATATGATAAAAATGAAATGGTTCGGTATTGTGTGCAAAAAAACAACAACGTCTTTAGATTTTATTCAAGACGTATTTGACAAACTCACTAGATAGTGATAATATATAACTATTAAATTATAATGGGCATGTAATGATACTAATTGATTTTAATCAAGTAATGCTAGGCGGTTTACTTAAACAGATTAATAATAAATCTAATTTCTTATCAGAAGAAGCTTTATTGAGACATACTGTTTTGAACAAACTAAGATTCAATATTAATCAATTTAAAGATGAATACGGCGATGTCGTAATTTGTTGCGACAATAGAAAATATTGGAGAAAAGAAGTATTTCCTTTTTATAAAGCATCTAGAAAAAAAAATAGAGACAAGTCAGATTTGAATTGGAATATGCTATTCGACATGCTTTCTAAATTCAAACAAGAATTGAAGGATAATTTTCCATACAAATTAATTGATGTAGAAAATGCTGAAGCCGATGATATCATCGGAACACTAGTTGAAAAATACGCTAATGACGAAAAGATTATTATAATTTCAAGTGACGGTGACTTTCTTCAATTACAAAAATATCCTAACGTAAAACAGTTCAATCCAACATTGAAGAACTTTGTACATTCTGAAAATCCATTACTTGAATTAAAAGAGAAAATAATTCGCGGTGATAGAGGCGACGGAATTCCAAATGTATTGTCTCCATCGGATTCTTTTGTTCGAGAAATCAAACAAAAATCGATAACAAAATCAATTTTAGAAAAGTTTTTAAATGAGAAATATAGCGATTGGTCAGATGAAACTGCACGATCTAGATTTGAAAGAAATCAAACGCTGATTGACCTTTCTAAAATACCAGATGATATAAAACAGAAAATAATAAATAATTTTAACGAGGCTAAACCAGCATCTAAACAAAAGATGTTTAATTACTTTGTAGAATTTAAACTAACTGCGCTATTAGAAGTAATAGACGAATTTTAAAATTGGAATAAAAATGGCAAAAAACATATATGAGATTTTTGATGAATTCGAAGTTGCTCAATCAAAAAAAGAAAAGATGGATGTTATACAACGAAATCTATCACCGACCTTAGTTAAAGTGTTGGAATTAACTTTTCACCCACACTATCAATGGTTAGAAAAAGATATTCCCGAAAACTATAAAGTACCTAACGTACCAGTTGGTTTTTCTTATGTTCAACTTTCAACTGAACTTAGAAAACTCTACATGTTTTTGAAGGGTGATCAAACAGCAGAAAAATTAACCCCTAAAAAAAGAAATGAAATTCTTATTCAAATACTAGAAGCACTAGATCCTAGAGAATCAGAAGTCATTGCTGGTATTTTTAGAAAAGATCAGGGCGTTAAAGGACTTACATATAAGTTTGTTAAAGAAGCATTTCCACAGATGTTGCCATAGGGAGATATACGTGTCGAAGTTTGTAGGCAAATTCAGAAAACATAAAGATTATAAAGATGATCACAATTATGCAAAAGACTTTTTAAATGTCAAAAAACGTAGAAATGAATTACCCGAAGTTAAAAAGAAATTGATGGAGTGGGATCATCAGAATCATGAACTAGATGATGACGAAGATGATTATTTCAATGACTAAAGTTGCAAAATAACAACACTATAGAGGCCTGTCATTGACAGGCTTTTATTTTTATGCTATTATATAACTTAACTGGAGATATTCTATATGATTTACTGTAAAGTGCCTAGTTCAAAGAAACGCAAAGTTCCTAAGAAAATTCAAGATCAACATGACGATTGGTTAGCATCACATCAACCTTCTAAAACGTTTATTATGCCTAAATCATTTAAAAAGCCATTAACTAGATTATTGCCACAAGTACCGCCGGGTAGAGAAACACCTAACTATCCATCGCTGATGACATCACATAATGGTGCTTTGACTAAATCTGGAATTATGAAAGAATATCATTTAATGACCATTGATGAACGTAAGAAAATTGATGATCTTGGGTTGAGAGTAGCTCCATTACACAAAGGTAATTACATTTACATTTCTGATGGTATGAATCCAGCAGGATTCGGTCGAAAAAACGAGGTATTATAATGAAAGAACAATTAGACGAATTACAAAAAATCATCTATGGATGGATTGTAGCAAGAAAAAATATCGAAGATTTAGAATATTATCAAAGAATGAAACAGTTATATGACTTATAAATTCACTACAAAAGTTTTAGAAATTCTAGAGGATGGTTCCGCTGTGTTAGAGTTGCCAGACGAATTGTGTACTCGTCTTGACTGGAAAGAAGGAACACTCATAGACATTTCTAACGATGAATCTGGTGCTATTATTTTAAAGGAAATAAAATGATCAAAGAAGTATCGACACAAAATAGGAAAGCAAAAATTGAACATAGTGAAATAGGTTACTCTGTTTCGTTGTATATCGATAATAGAGTTTATCAAAAATCAACAGTTCAATCTATTCACGAAGCAGAAGAAATTGTAGAAAATTTCATCGATAGCGATAATACCCCCACTCTACTTAACGAATAGACATGATTGATATACAAGAACAGATTAGAGAAGCTTTATTGATCACACAAGAAGAATGTGCTGAGGTTATTCAAGCCGCATCTAAAGTTTTTAGATTTGGATTCGATTCAAGATACCCAAATTCAGATTCACAAACGAATAAAGAAAAACTTGAAGAAGAGATCGGAGATTTACTCGCAATGGTTGATGTATTAACCGAAAAATGCATAATCTCAGATGGTAATATAAATTCTGCACGTAAAATGAAAAGACAAAAATTAGCACTTTGGTCGAGCTTAAAATGAATCCAGATGACTTACTTAGACTAGTAAAAAGATTTTATGTATATACGCCGTATAATATACCGATTAGAACAGAAATGAAAAATCTTATCGATCATCTTGAAAGTCAAAAACAAAAGTATCCTCACATTGAGATTTTAGAAAAAGAAGAAGTTGAAGAGATTAAAACTATTGAACAAGAGGACAACAAAGATGAAGCGTAATATTTTAATCACTGGAGCAAATGGTTACATAGGTAAACATCTAGTACAAATGCTCAACAAGAGTAATTTAAACTATAACATTTTTACTTTGGATAAAGATGGTGATGTTAATTTTAATATCGATGTCACAGACGGTTTAGAAGTCGCTCGTGTTGGTCGTTATTTGAACTTCGATACTGTTGTTCATCTTGCAGCATTAGTTAGAATGAATGAATCTACTAAGATTCCGTCGAAATATTATGAAACAAATATTATTGGCACTTCTAATTTGATGGAATTGATCAATTTTGATAATTTTATATTTGCCTCCACAGGTGCGGCAGAAAATCCAATTAATCCATATAGCTTATCGAAACTTGCGGCAGAAGATGTTGTTCGTCAATATGCTGAGACTTATACTATATTTCGTTTTTATAATGTAATTGGCGTGAATGGAATCGCCCCCACTAATCCCGATGGTTTAATGTACAATCTAATTAATGCTATCAAAACAGGTAGCTTTACGCTTTACGGAATAGATTATAGAAATGAATCGCCCGACGGAACAGCATTAAGAGAATATGTTCACGTTTGTGACATATGTAGAGCTATAATAAAAGCGATAGATAAACCAGCTAAAAGAATTGAGAATCTTGCTTATGGTGAACCAAAAACAGTATTACAAATAGTTAATAAATTTAAAGAAGTGAATGGTGTAAATTTTGACGTTATACCCGTTTCGAGAAGAGTGGGTGATTTAGAATCTATGTATTTGATGAATCCTTCTTCATACATGGAACGAAACTATTCATTCGAGCAATTACTTAAAATTAATAATGATGATGAAACAAACTGATGTTGTTGTAGTAGGCGGCGGCCTGATGGGACTATCTGTTGCAATAAATGCAGCAAGAAATGGTCTCAAAGTCTGTTTATTAGAAAAATATTCTATTGGCTCAGGACAAACTTCTCAAAGTGGCGGTCAAATTATCGACGGCTATGAATTGAGTTTTAATGAATTGGTGAAAAAATTCGGTCATGACACAGCAACATGTCTATATGATTTTTCTAGGGAATCTGTCGATGCTTTATATGATGAACTAGAAAATACTGATGCTATATCTGGTCACGGGAATATATTAGCAATTGTTGATGGAGAAAATCCATCAGACATGATTCCTCCGAATTCAGGCAAATATGTTATAGAAAACGACAAAATAGACGATTATATTAAATCGCCAATCGTTCATTCTGCTGTGTTTGATTGGTCAGCATTTCATGTTCATCCTCATGTAATGATTAATATTTTAAAAGAAAAGGCAATCTCATTAGGTGTATGGATATTTGAATTCACTGAAGTAACTAAAATCATTGGCAAAAGAGTTAAAACAAAAAAAACTGGCGATTTCTTAGGTAAACACGTGGTAATTGCTGCTGGTCTGGGTACAGATAAATTAGTTTTACCTAAGTATATGGCTAGAGTACAACCAGTTAAGACGCTAATGGGAGTTGTATATTTTATTGATCCAACGAATTTTGCAGATGACTATTGTGTATTTGATAATAGAGAAGTTCCTGCATATTTTAGGAAACAAGGTCGTAGATTATTTTTCGGTTGTTGTGATACACAAAAAACTTTGGATTATTCTCAAAGAAAAAATACAATAAAGAAAGAATATAAAAAGTTTTTCCCTTATGATCATAAGATAAGCGTAGTAGGTACTTATCAAGCAGAATTTGATGCTACAATCACTAGACTACCGCATATCGAGTATGATGACGACGTATATATTGCTTATGGCTTAAATGGTCATGGTCTTGCACTTGCTTACGGTATCGGAAAGGAAATATCAGATCATATATCAAAAGGTAAATCAAAATATTTTGCAATTCTAGTTTCAAATTTATACTCACCAGTGTTTCCAAAAGTACCATTTTTAGGCAGATTTATAGTGACAGCTATAATTAAATTCAAAAAACTATTTAATAAAATTTAAAGGAATAATATGATTACACCAAATAAAGACTATGTTGCAATTGAATTGATTGAAAAAGCAAAAACAACAGCATCAGGTATCATTCTAAAGAGTGCAGACCCAACAGAAGCAAACAAGGGTAAAATCATTGCTGTTGGAAAAGATGTTACATTAGTTAAAGTAAATGATATCGTTCTTCCCAATTGGAATGCTAACAAAGGCAAAGTACATGTAGGAGATCAAGAACTTTGGATTATTCCAGAATCAGAAATTGTTGGTGTTTTTGATAATGAATAGCGGTTTTCAGCGATTTTTTACATAATTATTACATTATGAAGGACACTTAACATGACAGAAACACAAGAACTTATCTCAAAAGCAATTAAATTGACTAATAATGCTGGTGCTCAAGTGAAAAATCCTGTTCTTTCTATGCAAATTCTCAGCATAGGACTTCAGTTGAAAAGTGTTTTGGATACTCTTGAAGAATATGAGAACAATTCGCTGTACGGTCTCTACAATGATCATCAGTTGGACTACGGAATTGATCCGAAAGACTGTTACGGTAGAGGCGAGGGAGACAATTCGTGGATTCTACAGACGAAGTAGTAATAGAAGTCGAAAAGAAGCCCAAAAAGGACAAAATCGAGTATGACGGATACTATATCGTAGAATCTGTGGACATCAACAACAGAAAAACAAGTGTATATTCTCGTGGACACAAATTAAAATCTTGGTTAAACTTTGAAAAATCACTTAAAATGAACGTAACAAGTACATATCGAATCGTTTCACAGCAAGAGTACGATGATCACCATTGGTCAACGTATGCAATGACAGAAGGTATCGAAGAAAAGAAGTCAAAACGTATTAAAAAAGTAAAAAACGTCAATAATGATATTACTAATTTTATGGAGAATTAAAATGGATTGGTTTGGTGGACGTGGCACAACAAAGCCTAAGCAAGAAACAAAACGTGATAGTGATTTGACAGTAGAACGTGTTAGAAAACTAGCAGAATGCTACGTTGACGAAGATTCTGTTGATTATCTTGGAAGTCCTTGTTTTAGTGGATTTTCAGAAAAAGATTGTGCGCTTTATGATGATCATCAACGACATTTGCGTTTTCGAAAAGAAAATCAAGAACTCAGAGATGTTATACATGGAAATAAAGAATATTACGGACACTTTCAAACTGTATTAGAAAATAAATCAAAAGAATTAGAATCGACTAAACTTCATTTACAGTTAGAAAAAGAAGCATTTAATAAACTTTATATCGAAAAACGTGAACTCGAAGGTAAATTGTATGCGATTAATCGTGAATTAGAACTTAAAGAACTTAAAGAACAGAATGGAAAGGATGCATCTTAATGAAAAAATTCACATATCATGATGACGGCACAGTACCGAAAAAAGAATATTTCAATAAAGGTCGTGCTTTTTGGGTATTTGGATCAAATCTTTCTGGTTGGCACGGAGCAGGTGCAGCAAAAGTAGCAAGAGAACTATTTGGTGCTGAGATTGGCGTTGGCCTTGGCTTTACTGGTCAAACATATGCTATACCAACTAAAGACTATAAGGTAGAATCTTTGACACTAGAGCAGATTAAACCATTTATTGAACAGTTTGTATATGTAACAAATTCTCAACAAGACTGTTATTTCTTTATTACTAGAGTTGGCTGCGGTCTTGCAGGATTTGACGACAAACAGATTGCTCCACTTTTCAAAGGATGTAACGCTAATAATTGTTCTTTACCTGCACCATGGCGTGATTATTTGGAAACATGATGAAAAAATATAAAGTCTTTATTGCTGTGGATCATTCCGATACGTGGAGAGATCCAGATGATATTCATATAACGAACATCGGTGTTTTTGATACATTAGAACAAGCATTTGATATTGTGAATAAAGATTTAGCAAAATTCGAATCATTCAAGCATAATAATATTACTAAATTAATCAGTGGAACACGAATAAAAATAAAAAACGAAGTATGGACCGAGATAAAAGAAGATTGGTATTATGCAACAACTGGTGGTTCTTGGGCAAGAAACTATTTTATTGAACCGATAGAGAATGAAGAATGACACAGATTAGAGTGATTCCGAGATATGTTGATCATCTATGGTATCCTATACTTGTAAAAATCACAGCAGGGTATAATCGAATCATAGAAATGCAAGGTCGTGCTGTGAATGAATGGAATGACAAAATAAAGAATGGCAAATTCAATGATAACAGCTAAAGAAAATATGAATAAAATTAATGTTCCGGGTATAAAAATTGCTGAGAGTTGGAGAGATTGTGTTCTCGTTGTTGATACTCCAGACGGCTCGATTCAAATGGTTTTCGTTAAGAAAACTTTAGAAGGTGTGTCTTTTTGTGCTGATCACTTTCCTGTAGAATACAATATGACTGAGGAAGAAGTTGGTAAAAAGATTCTTAGTATGTTTGAAGAATTTCCAGAATTCGAAAAAAATCCATATCCAGAAGATTATAGCAAATACCCTCATTGTAAGTCGAATGAAGTATGGGATTGTATTCAAGCAAAAAGAGCTAGTTTTCATTTGGCGAATATAACAAGGCGTGGGTGCGGTAATATCATACTTGATAATCGAATTATAATATATGTTGGTAATCGTATAACTGGAGATGCTGGAATTGCAGTTGCACATAATAATGGAATGTATGGTATAGCGACTATTCCTAGATGGAAAGACTATGGAGTGATTTTGAAATGAAAGAACGAATTAAAGAACTTGCAAAACAAGCTGATCCCGATTATACTGGCAACGGTGATGATATCGACATGGGCGATTCTCTTGTGGGCAATCATGCTATCGAAAAGTTTGCCGAGTTGATTGTGAAGGAATGTACATATCAATGTTACTGCATAGGTGAAGATGGTTTAGCACATGAATTATCAGAGTACTTTGGATTTAAGTTTGACTTTAAAAAAATGGTTGAGGATGAAGAATGATGAATGACATATTTTTATTATACATATTAACAAGATTGAATACTATAACCAATGTTTGTATCGGAATTCTAACCTTTACGTTGTTTTCGCTGCCTTTTTTCGCTCTTTTCGTACATATGAAATGGTTTACACTGCGACAATTAAAGAGATTAATATGGATTCCCATTATTTCGGTTGTCATGATTGCCATCACCCCATCTAAAAATGATGCTTTGTTCATTATTGCTGGCACTGGTATCATTCGAATTGCACACGATCCTGATGTACAGAGAGTGGCTGGCAAATCAGCACAACTTGTCGAAAATTATCTAGATCATTTACTACTGGAATCTAAATCCCAGAAGGGTAAAAGATGATACAGTATCCAGAAGATAGCGAACCAGACATTCAATGGAATCACATTGATGGGCCGCTTTTGCATTGTCGTGATGGTTCATTACATTGGCTTACAAAAACAGAACGACTTTGGTTGAGAATGGGATTTATCAACATCAATCAGTTAGATAACAAGTATTGTAAAGAACCCCAACGAGGATAAACAGAATGAACAATGAATGGAACGACAAAATAAAGAATGGATTAAATTAATGAGTAACTATGACGAAACTGGCGGTGAACACGGGTGGGTTATGAAAGAAGAAAATGAATATGATGTAGTAGTCGAAACACTACAGAAAGAAATTGATTCGCTCTGGAAGATGACTGAAAAGAATATGAAGTCAGGTATGATGAACATCATGGATGATATTAGACTAGATCAAATAGATCAATTGAAATCTGCTATCGAACTGTGGAAGAACAGAAATGAAAACACATAGACTATTAGAACACTACTTTCAGCTACACAAAGGCGAACTACTAAGATACGTCTCTGAATCTACTAACTCTGTCTCGGGTCAGCACGAGCAACTATTCGAATCAGAGATTAAAGAACTCTGGTCAATTCCAGTAAGTAAAGTGGAGAAACTACAGAATGTCTAAGAAATTGTTTAATACGCTGTTCGGACCAGAGATTCTTGACGTTGCACCAAAGTGCGTAGTTCAAAGTTGTTCACTCTCTGCTCAAAACGCTGGCTATGGTCGATATCATAAAAAATGCTCATACCATCATAAATTAGACTATAGAGTGAAGAAGCCAATCAGAGATAATAAGCTAGATTACTGCGAAAATATCGACGGCAGAGTAGGCTACATCTGCACAGCAACAATCAAAGACGTTCGACAACTGACTTGCGATCACTGGGACGGAGACAAAACTAACAACGATTCGTCAAACTTAGTCACTCTCTGCATCAATTGTCACAAATACAAGACGCTTCGCTTCGGTGACTATCTACCGATTGACAAAAGAGAGAAAGCATTAGAAGTCGAAAAAAAGAAACTATTAGAGAAACGTTTAGAAAAAAATGGGTTTTAGTGGTGCCGGCCCCAGAAAAAAAATTTTGAATTCTTGGGTTTCTTGGGTTTTTTCCTGGAAAAAAATTTCTATTTTCTCGAAAAATCATTTAGAAAAATAGTTACCGCTTCTCGGGTTTGACCCTATTATAGTTTTTTTCTATTATAGTGCCGTTTCCGATAGTAATAATTCACTTGACGGGAGCTTTGTTTTCAAATTGTCTCAAAATTGCAACATAATTGTAATAATAGTGTGTTATACTCAAGCACCATTCTCAATAGCTCTAGGCTATCAGTAAGCGCAAAGTGATTAAAATATATTCGATTATTTGTCTGTTTTTTATCACAATTATTCAAGTATTTATTGCAAAAAACTCAAAAATCGACGATAATAGAATTGTAGTGAAAGCAGTTAGCTACACTACTTTTTCTTAATCTAAACTTACTTGAGAGCATACCATGTCTTATAAATCAACTGAAGTATTATCACTTATTGAAACTATTACAGAGAATCAAAATAAAATCGAATCTCTGAAAAACACCAACCTTATCCTTAGCGAACAATTGAAAGAACTGAAAGCTAAAGAAAAAATTAGTAAACTGCAAGAGAGCGAAAGTAAGTACAACGAGCGTATGCAAAAATTGCAAGACAAGATGAATCGTCTTGCCGCACGTAAAGCAAGCGCAGTAGTGATTACTAAATTCGACGCAGAGGGAAATATCTGCAATGATATCGCTGACTCTTTACGTGAAAAACAAGAGCAAAAGAAGCTTGATATTTAATTGATTTTTGAAATTGTTTTACAATATGCTCTGATATTCATTTATTAGAGCATATGATAAAATGATTTTGATTTTCTTTGTTGTTTTATCTTAAATAGGAGTACCATGTATCATGAATCGCTCAATTCGCACTATTGCATTAGAAGTTAAAAGAGAATGGAAGAAGGTTTCTCCCTATGCAGAACCTTATCTCGAAGCGATGTTGTCTTTGAATTCTATAAATGATAATTATTATTTCGATTCAGGTAAATCCATCGTCTTGTACTTTTTATCTAACGCCTCAGGCTTTCGAGGCGAAGCAGCAAAGCGTATCAAAGCAGAATTAAAACAATTAGCAGGTATTTAACACTGATAATTGTTATAAAGTGAGTAGTACCAACCTCGAATAGGCTATAATAAAATAGTCTATTCGTTTTTTCTTTTATAATAGGAGTTTTATCGTGATTATCAACAAATCTGTTTTTTCTGTTCCCAAGAAACAAGTAGCAATTCTCAAAAATATTCCAATCAGTCTATTGGAAGAAACCAAAGAAAAGTTGAAAAACAAAAATGTAAAGTTCCGAGTACGATACCGTGGACCACGTGCAACCAGCGGCTACGATTACCGTGATTCAGTAGCAAAGCAAGCGGAATGCTTAAAACATTGTGCTAATCGCTTTTCTGTATATAAAGTATAACTCGAAATAGACTGGAAACTGGATAGTATTCGTTTCCAGTCTATTCGCTTATAACGTATTATTCGAGATTGTCGTTTTATGGGATTTACTGCTAAAATTAGATTCCATTAGATTCCATAAAACGCCAAATGGACTTGAAATTAAGACTATAGGAAACCTGTACAAACTTGTTCGTTTTCGTACAAACTGGTACGTTTTTAGTCATTCTGTAGGACACTGGTACAAACTTGTACGTTTTTATTCATTCTGTAGGAAACTTGTTCGTTTTTAGTCATTTTCTGTCATTATTACTTGTTTTATCGCTTATACGCTGATTGAACCATGTTAGCGACACGTTTGGCGACACTTTTTGCACTTTTTTGCACTAAATGACACTTCACACTTATTTTGGAGTTTTTATATCATGGCATATAGAATTTTATCAATATCTCAAGAATTTAGAGATAAATTTACAGAACGTGAGAATTTAGAAGGACCTTTCTTTTACGACTGTAATCGAGTATTATACTATTCTGTCAAAGACGGTAAGTACTGGAATCCGCTTACTGATATGTTTTTAACATACGATGAATACAATCAATTCATCAATACATAGGAAATTCATTATCATGTCTGAAATTGATACCAATAAGTTAATTGATATTCTACAATTCGCTAAAGTTGAAATAGAGAACCAACGCGAGTATTACGTTTGCTGGGCAATACACTCTTATCATAATTATACTAAAGAAAAACTTTATCTTTATGAATGGATAGACTCTATGTTAGATAAACGTTACACACTCGATATCTGGTTACTCAATGTACATGGCATTCTTCCAAAAGTGCATGATAAAAACTATAAGACTAAAATGCGTCAAACGAGAATTCAGTGGATTAACTGGATGATCAACGAATTAAAATCAGGTAGATAATCATGAAAACAACTAAATTTAAGTTTGACGACAGAGTAAAAGTAGTTTCGCCCGAATATTCATATATTGCCAGCGTAGGCGAAAAAGGTACAATTGTAGATCACGGTTACAAAGACAACATAATTGGTCAATATAGGTATCTCGTTCAATGGGACAAAAATCCCAATAGGCTTTGGGGCGTATATGATGGTGACATTGAACATTTAGAAATTCAAGCCGAATAAGGCGTTTATCATGAATGATCAAATTAGAGAACTTGCTATACAGTCTAATTTACCGACTGCTCTTGATTATCACCAAAAACGATATGAAAAGTTTGCCGAATTATTGATCAAAGACATATTAGAGATTCAAAGGCAATTAAAAATTGCTGGCGTATCTCACGGATCAGACATGGATCAAGCTCTATTAGTATATTTTGGAATTGAATAAGGCGTTTATCATGTATAAACTAAATTCAAAGTATTTGCCAGCACCGAGATTCTTTTATTCTTTTCATGATGCACAATATCATGCTAAAATATTAGGTATCTCAAAACGTAATTACTCTATCACCTTGGAGTTTTATCGTGACAATATCTGAATTATTACGATTAATTGAATTATCAAGAGAATATAACAAAATTTGGAAATCCAACACTCAATAGCGAAAATCTATTAAGTATCTGATTCTAATAATTATTATTCAATTGTAATGCTCGTTTTTATAGTATAATTGTATTTTACACTCAAAAGGAATTAATATTATGATTATCACAAAGCCACAGGATATTGAGTTGTACCGTTTACTAACGCTTAAGCAAGGCCTTAAACTCGAATTGAGAGGACTCAAAATGAGCCGCGGTAAAAGTGCCAATTCCATCGTTTGTTCTATGCTCGGTTTACGTCGCGGCACTAAGGTTACAAAAACCCTCGAAGCGTTACAATCTTACATTAGTACAACATATTCAACGGAGCACTAATATCATGCTTTCAATTCATACGAAATTTATGCCTGCCACGAGCAGAAACGGACCCAGAATAAAAGCATATATTAATTTTTGTGATTGGTCTGTTATTATTCCAACCGACTGCGGTTCGCCAGAATCTCACTTCGAGGCAGTAAAAGCATTATCAGCAAAATACAATACGTCATGGAATCTCGAAAATATGCGCTGGGGTGATTCTTCAGACGCTAAAGGTTATACATTTTCCTTTGATAAGTCTGTTTTCGTTTAACAATCTATTACAATGGATTTTAATTCACTATTAGAATCCATGATAATACGTTGTTTATTTTGGTAGTAATTACTAACTAACTGGAGTTTTATCATGAAATATGAATTAACGAATGAAATGAAAATTATTCATTGTAATATCAAACTATATAGAATTCGGGCATTAAAGAATTTTGGTAATGTCAAAAAAGGCGATTTAGGCGGATATATCCAATCCGAAAAAAACCTGTCAACGTCCGACAATGCTTGGGTGTTCGGCAATGCTCGGGTGTCCGGCAATGCTTGGGTGTCTGGCAATGCTCGGGTGTCCGGCAATGCTTGGGTGTCTGGCGATGCTAGTGTGTCCGACAATGCTAGTGTGTTCGGCGATGCTAGTGTGTTCGGCGATGCTAGTATGTCCGGCAATGCTCGGGTGTCCGGCAATGCTCGGGTGTTCGGCAATGCTCGGGTGTCTGGCGATGCTAGTGTGTCTGGCGATGCTAGTGTGTCTGGCGATGCTAGTGTGTTGAAATCCGCAGATACATTACAAATTGGGCCTTCTAAATCAACTGGCAGATATACGACGGCATTTATTGATGATAAAATTGGTGTTCGTGTGAATTGTGGATGTTTTTCAGGAACAGTCAAACAATTTTCAGACGCTATTGAGAAAACGCATAAAAACGATGAAATGTATTTGCAACAATATAGACTTTTTTGCCAATTAATTGCTTTTAATTTTAACGTGAAAGGATAAAATCATGAGAATAAAACTTTACGAAAACGAAGCAAAGACACTATTAGCAAATAGTGATTTATTGAGATATCCAATCAGAATGTTAAACGATTCTGGTCAAAAATTGATACGAGATTGGATTTTTGAAACAGCAAAAGAACCTGAATGTCATAATGTAGACGCTTATTATGAGGAAGCAGAATATGAAGCAAATGAATTTTCGGATCAAAAGTTTCAAGAAACAGTTATGCATCATAGCAGTACAAAATCTGGAATGAATGAATCATTAATACTTGATAAAACACACTTTGACTGGATACTCGAATCATGTACAAACGACGACAATTGAAAACAGAACCATTTCAGAATAAAATGAATTCCTCTGGCGGTTCAAAATCAATAAATGAATCAACATCAAAAGGCTTTTCTGAATGGGTAAACAAAGATATCAAGAAAGTTGAAAAAACTGGCGATTGGTCTGATCTACTAAAAAAGTCAGAAAAGAGCTTATTGTCTTTTAGGAATTCATTCTATAAGTAATAGTCAGAGACTATCGGATAATAACTTTCAATAGTTATTATTCAATAGACTTTGTTGTTTTTGCTGTATAATGTACATATTGTTAAATTTTATTGGGGCTATCGTGAAAATATCAGTTACGACAAAATTAGACGGAATCAAATCCTGGTCACTTCAGGCAATTGAAACTTGTCCTGGTGCTGTAGGCGATGACGGAAAATTGGTTCCTGCCTGTGCTGGTTGTTATGCTACCTTTGCGAATTATTCTTATCCTGTCGTTGTTAATGCTCGGGCACACAACAAGGAAGATTGGAAGCGAGACGAGTGGGTTTCCGATATGATTAAGGTATTGGATACTGAACGGTATTTCCGTTGGTTCGATTCTGGTGACATTTATAATTTAGACTTAGCAAAGAAAATCTATAAAGTCATGCTCAAGACACCAAGCACAAAGCACTGGTTACCTACTAGAATGGCAAAATTCAAAAAATTCAAAACCATTCTTAATAAAATGAATAAATTGCCTAATGTTGCCGTACGGTTTTCTTCTGATAGCGTCAATGGCGAATTTACTGCTGGCGTGCATGGTAGCACCATACTATCAAGCGATAAGACACCACGCGGCGTTAAACGCTGTACAGCATACATGACAGAGGGTAAATGCAACGGTTGTCGAGCATGTTACGATAAGAAAATACCAGTTATCGGTTATGTTGCTCACGGCGCAAAAATGAAAAAAGTAATTCGTTTACAAAAGGTATCATAATGGACAATATGATGCATTATATGGCTGAAAAATCTTTGATGGATGTCAACATTCGTCTAATAAGAATGGATAATTTTGATAGACGAATTTATAATTTAATTGAGAATGGTGCAAAGAGTCGTGCCATGGCGATTCGCTGGATTCATGAAGCAGAGGAAACGAACGGCGACACGGCTTTACTCGCTGATAAATTAAAATTGCCAGAATTTTACATTTGCTAATTGGAGAATTATCATGTTAGTAGAAAAAGCATATGAAATCATACGGGAAGTATCTCCTATCTTGACCAATATCTATGGCGTTAAGCCAAAGGTCAGTAAAATAGAAATTTCAAATAGATTTACAAGAGTTTTTGGTCAAGCAAATAATAAATTTGAAATTAAATTATCTGGTACTGCCTATCACGGGCATCATGAAAGTAAAGCATTTAGAAATACTGTTATTCATGAATTTTGTCATTTATATGATTATCTATTGCATAGTCGTTTTGGTCATGGCGAAACTTGGTCAAAAATGATGAATCAATGCGGCGAACAAGCAAATAGGTTCTTCACAAAAGAAAAAAGCGAAGAAATTGGTTACGTCAAACCAGTTAGAAAATTAGCAACATATCCGTATTATTGTTATTGCAGAAGTCTCGAATTTTCATCAAAAAGACATTCTATGGCAAAACGAGGATATACTTATAGATGCAATTTGTGTAAATTTGTATTTTCACCCTACGACATAAGGAGCGATTATGCGAGAAAGGATACCTATTCGTCCTTATTGCAGAGTGCCAATTAAGCCGAAACAGGCACACAAGAAATTAAACAAGTATTATCGTAAAGTTAAACATAAAAAATTGAATCTTAACTAAGGAGTTATATATTATGGGTACTCGCAGTCTCACGTTTTGTTATGAAGAAAAGAAAAAGGAACCATTTTTCTGTATGTATGCACAATACGATGGTTATCCAAATGGCATTGGTGCTGAATTGGCGTATTTTCTAAATTCTCGCAGATTAGTCAATGGCATCGGTGCTGATGAAGAAGTATTTAATGGTATGCCTTGTTTAGCGGCACAATTGATCAGTTTTTTCAAAGACGGTGCTGGTGGATATTACATTTATCCAGCAAAACTAGAACAAGAATGTCATCAAGAATATGAATATCATATCTTTACAGATAAAGTAAAAATTATCGAAAAATATGATAATAAAACCATATTTGAAGGATCGTGGTCTGATTTTTTGATTTTTTGCAATAGAGACGAATAATGATTAGAATGATTCCGGGCGCATTAATTCTTATTATCATCATATCGTTGCCGGTAACAGTTCCTTATATCGCTATGTTTTTTGGAGTTAAATAATGAAAAAAATGAACATTAAGAATCTCATTGAGATTTTGGAATTTGCAAGAAATAGTATAGAGAATAATAAAGAAAGATATATTTGTTATGCAATATATTTTCAACGAAAGGGATACGTTGACGAAAGACAATATCTAATCAATTGGATAAGCGATATGCTCGATAATAAACGTACTTTGGATAGTTGGTTGTTTCACAAGCATAATATTCCATATGGTATTCCATATGCTTTTAGAAATAATATGCTCGAAGAAAAAATACGGCAAACGAGATTAAACTGGATTGACTGGATGATCAATCAACTTAAACAAGAGGAATTGTCATGATGAAAAAAGGCGAATACTATATTGGCGATCTCTGCTATGTCATGTCAGATAGCGAATGGAACGAAGTCTGCAATTTGACAATACATGACAGTAAAAATGTAAATGGCGAATTTGAATTTTCTGATGGTAGAAAATTCGCCATTTATGGTACAGCATTTGGCGACGGTGTTTATATTTCTAATATTGATACTGAGCATTGTGTCGATTCTGGCACTATCGGTTGTATTCTAAAATCTGATATTGAAGTAAAAAAGTATGAAATTGAAGACTTAGGTGCTTTTGTCACGTTCGAAAATGATTTTGAAACTGGATACATTGATAATAGTATAATTATGTTCGGTCACGTTAAAATTGAAACTAATTGGGATGAATCCGATGAATCCGATGAATACTACGATGATGAAGAATGGAATGGATAATACAAAAAACACTAAAATCGATGGCTACGATGTTAGTCTCATTATCGACAATGACGAATCATCATGTACTGTAGGTTCTCAAGATTGGGAATTTTCTAATACATTAGATTCATTATTGAGTTATGCTGAATTGGTCAACAAAGATTATACTGATTCGAAAACAGTACCACAAAAAACGATTGATAAAATCGAAAAGTGGGCAATCAATAACGGTTATTAAATTAACATTAGTGTTGCATTAAAACAACACTAATGTTAATTGTTCTTGCAATGCTACGTAAACAGTTTATAATAGTATATACGTGTTATTGTTTTTTGTTGAATAGGATTATTATGCCACGTGGAATTCCAAACGCAGGATACAGAAGGACCAAAAATCAAATGAATGGTCCTGCTAATAATGTAAATTTTCAAACATCAGAAACTATTTCAAATTCAAAGTTTACAATTAATCAACGTTTTGACTTTATTCAGAGTATGGTAGAAATGGTTGCATCTGGCGAACAGATGTCTTTGATTATTACTGGTCCCGGCGGTCTTGGTAAAACGTATACAGTCATGGAATCACTAAATGACTGCGGTTTTACTGATGTATCTACTCTAGAGGATGGTGTCACTTGCGACGATAGTTATGTTGTTATCAAAGGTCACACTTCACCACGTGGTTTATTTCGTCTGTTATGGGAGAATAATGATAAAGTT
>Ga0208616_1000077_pt1 | contig 34362 bp, 44 predicted proteins | sample CryBogCBE16Oct07_FD_184575 | JGI IMG/M metagenome (GOLD analysis project Ga0208616, IMG submission 184575) | Freshwater microbial communities from Crystal Bog, Wisconsin, USA - CBE16Oct07 (SPAdes) (version 2) | ecosystem: Environmental > Aquatic > Freshwater > Lake | place: Crystal Bog... | reverse complement strand
CCAGCGCCGTACCAAGTGTACTGCAGACCGATCATCTGCTGACGACTCAGGTCGACATTGTAGCCGGAAGGTCCCTTGCCATCTATCGTATCGCGATTGAACATAGCTTGGGGCACGCGGAGTTCTTTGATTTTGCACGCCTTGACTGGCGCTCCAGAAGTCACGGGGACTGCTCCTCTGTACGGAGGATTGAATGTCAATATGCCCTGGCCCTGTATGCTCGTCACCTGATGGACCATCCCCTTCACCGTGAAGCGATCATTAACCCTGAATTGATCCTGGAATCTGGTCGTGGGTGTAAAGAATTGAGCGGCCACTAGCTGGGTCTGGGTAATAGTAACCTGAGAAGTCGTGGGCAAAAATCCTAGGGTGACCTGGTAAAAGTCCGGCTGGCCTATCACCCAGGAATACCCGAGGCCAGGAAGCTGGCAGTACTGGTACTTCTGGATATTGTGAAGTGTTCCGGTTCCATACATGTTGAATGTGTTGGATGTTTCACCTATTCCTGTCATGAATCCGACGACGGTAACACCCGCAGAAATAGCAGAGACCTGAGTCAAGGTCGTCCCCACAAGTATCTGCGACTGAGGACTGACTGTCACGTATCCAGCGCACGAAAAAGTCGATTGGCGTCTGACGACGGCGAGGGTCTGACCGTCATACTCCCAGAAGAGACCATTGGCGTCATCAAAACAGCCGGCCCGAACAGTCGACCCGTGCCAGTTTTTCACGACCATACGTGGCTGATCTCCCAGATTTATAGTCCCGGAATTGAGAGCTTGGGTCGTTGCGACATTCACGGTCCTGGAGTCGATGACTGATGAAATCGTGTACTGGCCGTTAATTGGCGTCGTCGTAAAGTTGCGAATGGTCACGCCCGCTCCCGATGTTGGTATTCCGTGAACAATATCCGTTTGGACCTGGAGTATTTACCCGGCCGGAAGGGTCGTCACGGTCGTCCAAATGGGCACTCCATTACCTGTAGGATACGTCCCTGACGCTGTAAAGTCTAGAACCGTGCTTGACGGAACAGAATTTATTGTAACTGTTCCCATTCCTTGACCTAGATAACTGGTAACAACCTGACCCGGGGCAAACCCGGACGTAGAACCTACGGGTAAGGCAAACCTGTTCCCCGTCTGAGATTGTATGCTAAATGTAAGATTACTATAGTTCCTGAACGTGACTGTATTTCCAGTCGCGACTTGTGAATACGCACCCGTGAAATTACAATAAAGTGTATTATTTGAAGTATAAATTACGTTAATGGTAGTGTTTCCTGTACCCTCTAGCAGGGGCTGGAGCGTCTGACCGTCAATAGCGGTCGTGCTGACATTCATGCCTGGCAAAAATCCAGCGGTTGAAGCGACCTGTAAAGAAAAATTGTTGGCAGGGGTGGCAATAGGCGCTCCGTTGCTAAAAGTATTGGCTGTTCCGGTCACCAATGTTCCTGACGACACCTGACAAAGTGCCGTGGCGCCAGTAAACGTTAGTGGGAGACTTGTGGATGTCTGCGTCCCGAAAGGAGGTGCGGCGTTTGCAGCCAATGTCACAGTCCCCAAAGATGCGGGTAGCCCCGTAATGAGCATTTGATTTGAAGAATATCCCGACGTGAGAAAACACGTGTTAGAGGTGACCGGAAGGTTATTAGAAGCTATGGCCATATTGAAGTCTGAACTCGAACTCATTTGAGCCGAACCCGTCACGGAAGTTCCAGTGGGCAGACTTACCGGAATCTGGGTTGTCGAGGAGAAAGGAATAACTATGCCAGACGAAAAAACGTTAGAAATAACGGGCGCGCCGAAACTCGAATCAAGGCCAACCGCAAACATATTCGCATTAAAACCGGTCGTGCTGTTAAGGGGTACATAAATATTATTAAATGCTGGAACGAAAGTTGTTCCTATAGTCGTGATGACGTTTGTGAGTCCAGTAACGGTCGCAAGAGCCGGAATAGTCCCGCCGGTGCCATTAAATGAAAAAGTGATCGAGCCTGATCCTACGGAAGTAATCACGTTCCCTGAAAACCCGGCAGGTGAAGGATTTGAAAAACTTATTCCCATGTTCGGAGCAAATCCTGTAGTACTCTGTACAGGAATGGTCATGCTCCCTATGAGGACATTTGTGGTCCCTGTCAAGGTGTTGGAAAATGGAGGAACGATACTAATACTTTGACCATATGGTATTGTGTTTGACAATGAAAAAGCATTTGTAAAATTTAGACCGAGAAGTGCCGGAGTATAACTGACTGAACTCACTACGCAATTTCCAAGGTTGGAAGAAAACCCGAGAAGTGTCTGACCGGCTGCATAGTTGGCCGTATTCGACACGGCCAGAGTGATTACGTTGCTCAAGGAGCTGGCGTTGATAGATAGTGCCGGCGGAGTGAATGTCCCTGAGGCTACGTTTCCTTGGGGAAGAGTTCCAGTGATTATTTGATTAATATAAGCGATATTTCCAGAACCAGAAGCGTAACAGATAAGGTTTGGAGGATTAATCGCAAGGACATTTGCATTTAGACTGGTTAGTATTCCAGTCAAGTTGCTAAAGATGAGATTCATGCCCGGGGCAAAAAATCCCGTGACGGCAGCGGTTGTCAGGTTTATGGTCGTTCCAGTTATCCACGTCTGGGACACGAGACTTGTCGTGGGGTTCGATGCCAAGTTGATCCATGTCCCGCCTGGAATATTCGAGCTTATAAGGTTTGATGTTCCAGTGAAACTTGCAGTCAGATAGCCATATCCGACGCCCGTACACGTGACTGTTCCCAGATTGGCCAGAAAAGGGGACGGCCCGAGAGAGAGTTGCTGTCCAGCGATGAACCCGTTGGCCGAAGGGTTCAAATTTGATACGGGAAGAATTATGTTCGGTCCGATAATCTGTAAAGATTGGCTTGTGCTCTGAACATTGCTAGCCATATACGTACCCGACGGAACGACGAGTGGTATTCCAGTTACAGAATTAAATATAAGATTTGCAGTGGTCCCCGTGACGTTGGACGTGACTGCGACCGTGCCAAAGCCCGGGTTCAAACCTGCTATAGTCTGTCCAGACGAGAATCCGTTTGAAATAGGGGATAAAGCAACGGCCGGAATCAAGTTACTCGTGTAAAAATTAAAAATTCCGTTTGAAGTTGTCGTGTTACTCATGAGTATCTGAGTGCCGGGGACAATATCGGTCAAGGGCCACGAACCTGTAAAAGTAATCTGTATGTTGGACTGGGCAATATTCGAGACCGTCACTGAACCTAGGCTCTGAGGAAGACCTGAGATTTTCTGTCCAAGGACAAATCCGTTACTCAGAGGGCCCGGGCATGGAATATTTACCGCGCCCATCAAAAGACTCGTTCCAGAAACAGTAGTATTAGAAATTGCCTGAATATTAGTCGCAGGGTAATTCTGTGGGGGGAAAGCATTTGGATATTTTCCAGTAAAAGTTATTACATTTGTAATACTTAAAGGCCCGCTTGTAAGGCTCGTGATTGAAGCCGTGCCTAGACCTGTTCCAAACGGACCGAGCGTTTGCCCAGCACCTTGAGCACCTGTTAAAACTTGACCTATTATAAGATTGGCCGAGGGTGTAATGGCCATATTCAGGGTCTGAATGCCGTAAATCGCCGCCTGCCCGAGAGAGGTTGTCGTCGTTGTCGTCCCGTAAAGATTCACGGAAGCTATGTCGAGATTCGGAGAGAACAAAGTTCCTGACGAGAATAAGATTCCCTTGCCAGACTGATACCGAAAGGCTTTTTTGGACTGACGCACGACTGTCGACCCATGGGCCGGGCTCAGGGTACTCAAGAGGACACCACCATCGTAGGGCCTGTGCTGAGTGCTGGCAAATTGAGCCACGATAAGGGTCGTGTTGTTAAATAGATTTGTTGTGACATTCCCCACATTTCCAAAAGTGAATGTGTTTGCCACTATATTGAAAGTGTTAGCACTCGTGACATTGGAAACAAAAAAATGGCCGTTAAAGTTGGAATAGGTCTCATTTGGAGCCCGAGCAAACGTGTTAGCAAACAAGGGGACTCCGGGCAGAAGACCGTGGGCATTGCTCGTCGTCACGGTTACGTTTGAATTCCCATCAGTGGTAATTGACGTGAAAGGAATGGAGACTTGTCCCGAATTGTACACATTTGCCCGGCGTGAATAAGTCGATGAAGTACTCAGGTTACTCCCAGAGGCTATGTACCCCTTGGCAGTGTAGTTGGCCGTGAGAGCACTCGCGTTATTCGACGTCACTATGTAGTAACCCTCAGCACGATCAGCCGTTCTCGCCTGATTCGCTAGCCCGAAAATTGAAATATATGTTCCGACTGGCGGAGGTCCTGTTATCGACGCCCCAGCGCTGGAATTGTAATAAATTGTAATGTTCGAGTTCACGGGAGCGCCATCTGAAGCGACATTACTAACGGTATAGTCCGTCCCGGGTATTTCAAAAAAGGATGGCCACTTGCGAATATCCACATAGGATTGCCATTTTGTCGCCTGCAGGCCATATTCGAAATCCGCATCCATCATAGCTTGGCCCAGGGACACACGCTGACGTTCTATCGCGTCTGTCCCAAAGTCATACGGACGAGTCTGGATCGGGGGCTGGGAACCCGCCCGATTTCCTGTCCCGCCATCAATATTCAGACTCATTTACTTTTAGTGGTTCTTTTTTTTTCACGTGTCTGCCTCAATCTCGAGCGTAAAGGACCAATCAAGCCCATTATTATTGAGTAGTTTCCCGTACCTGTCGAGGACCGTGATGTTGAGACGATCCAGGCGGACCCCCCTGTCCGTGACGAGGACGTGTTGCTTGTACTGATTCAATTCTGCCCACTGAAGAATTCCTCCAGAGTTTACATTTAAAGGAATTTTAAAAGTAATTTGGCTGGGCTCGAGTGATGACTGACCGAGATTCTCGATCCAGACATTCAGGTACGTGTCGAAATTCATAATGTAAGAGTAGGTCGCCGTGATGAATGTCCCAGACTGGCCATTCGTAAACCCGAGAAATGCGAGCATAGTCAGGGGTCCGACAGTGAGCGTTGCCGAACCAACGTTGGGCGTAAACGTGACTTGGTTCGACGCCTGATTGATTGCAAAGACGCCCACTGAATTCGTGATTACTCCGTTGAGCACAGCAATAAAACTAGAGGCCGAGTAATTGCCCGGGCTAATCGTATATGTTACAGAATTTATAGTCACCGTGTTGTAGGGACTCCTGATATTATAAAACCCTATGGGTATCTGCGCATTCTTGAGTGTCACGGCCCGAATGCGTCGGTGTCTATTACCCAAGATGATTGAGCACTGAAAAGGATTTCCGTTAACCTTGCTCACGCTCGCCTGTCCTCCGGTCGTCACCGTCGTGGCTGCGCTCGTATCAACATGAATGAGGTACGAGTTGCTCATTTAGATTATCATAGATTTTTGATGGCCCAAACGGAGCGTCTTGTCTACATAGACCTGATGACCAGCGGCCGCCATTGCCTTGCAGAGGGCCACATCCTCCGAGCACATGTCGACGAGACCTGAAACCTCCTGAAGCGGGCTCCAGAACCAAGGGTATTTGAGATCCTCGATGACACCCTTGCGAATGAGCATCCAGCCCATTCCTGCGTACGAAACGGGCACGTACCGAGGCTCGTTTTCTAGGTCAGGCGGACTCAGAAACTTGAAAGTGCCCGTGTTGGTAAAATATTCAGTGTCCCAATCCTTGACGACGGCCAAGTGTTTGAGATCTTCCATCATGTAAATTCCGGCCGTAACATCGTGAGGACTCTCGAGAATATTGAAAAAATCTTCGGGCTTGAAAACCATATCCGAATCTATCCACATCATGGCATCATAGTTCACCTTTCCCTGAAAGGGCTTTTGGTCCGCCCCCTTGAGAACATCCCCGCCCAAACAGCGAGCCCGGGCGAAATGAACGACCGATGAATACTGCTGGCTTATCATGCACTCGTGACCCTTGGCGGACGCCTGCATCATGAGATCGGTCCAGGCCAAAAGAAACTCGCGCGAGTACGTCTTTCCTGGCATGCAAAAAACAATCTTCATCTTGTAAAAAATTATACACCTTTTCTTTTAACTAGATATCCAAGAGAGACCCTCCGACTCCTTGCTCAATCTTAAACTTTCGTTGCTGGTCGTGGACCCAGTTGCCGTCACCACAGAGTCCACCCGGAGTAAGACCCATCGTGTAATATGAAGAACGTGCGGCCGGCCCTGGGACACAGTTCAGATCGGGCTTGAAAGAGAACAGGGCTGATGGATCCTGACCAGTCCCGCCAGACGTCACCATGTCACGGGGGCGCAGAACGAACGTACTGGGCCGGGACCAAAGGCGGAAAATAATCAGGATCAGGAGCCCCGTAATCACAAGATGCACGACCGTCTTCAACTTGATAGCCATATTTACTTTCAGCAGAGTTTTTTTTTCACCTGCGTTAAAGGTTCTACTTTCATTTCTATAAAGGTCTTAGAAGATGCTGTCGATCGATGATAATCCTGGGATAGATTTTAACGAAGATGAGACGGCCCTGATGGACGAAATTTCATTCGCGCGCCCCGAAAAGAAATCAGCCAAAGCACGGCCCGTTCGCCCTGTTCCTCGGATGGTCCCTAGACCTTCTGCGCCCATTCCTGAAGATCCAGGACTTGACGAATTCATGAACCCGGATAAGCGTTTTTCACAGGCTCCTCCTCCCAATGAAGAATTTGACGGAGGGGAAGAATATGAGGACGAGCCTGGGCAGCCTCAGCAGCACTTTCAAGAACAGCCGTCGGACGGCTACAAAACAATAGAGGATGAAAAAGCCGACCTTTTGAACAAGATCAGTCGCCTCATAAAAAAGGGTATCCAAGGAAACGGTCGATTAAATTCCTACTCGAGCATCGAGGAAATCAGGACCGAGTTCAAGCGCATGACGTACAGCATCGAGGTCGACCGTTCTATCAAGTTTCAGAGGCGCATGCTCGTTGCGACTGTCACGGGTCTAGAATTTCTAAACAAAAAGTTTGATCCCTTCGACCTCGAGCTCGACGGTTGGTCAGAAAACATGATGGAACAGGTGGATGATTATGACGGAGTCTTCGAGGATCTGTACAACAAATACAAAAACAAAATCGAGGTCGCGCCAGAGATTAAGCTCATCATGATGGTCGGTGGGTCCGCCATGATGTTCCACCTGACAAATTCCATGTTTAAACAGGCCGTAGCACGCAACCCGAATCTTCCGCGTGAAATGATGGAAAAAGCGACAACCATATCCACGGGCGGGCCGCCGCCACAAGGTTTGCGCGGTGAGATGCGCGGACCTGGTATAGATTTCGGATCATTGATGGGAATGATGAGTCCTCCCCCTCCACCACCCCAAGTAGACGAACTCTCGGACATAGTCAGCGACGCGGGGGGCGGTGACGATGTCAAAGAGGTGAAGCTCTCAAAAAAGAGGCGATCTAGCAAGAAAGAAATTTCTATTTAGATAGTAACAGATGGTCCTTAGCATGGCGCCATTTGGATCTGACGAGCCGCTCATCGTCAGGGCCCCTTTACCTTCAGCACGACCCGGAACTGACAGGACCGAGTGTAATCACCTTGTTATGTTTTTCGTATTGGGCGTTTTTCTCCTTGCCCTCATGGATTCCATGTAGAGAATCAGATCAGGCACTTTCCCTTTGGGACCTCGTCACTTGGCAGGCAGATTCCCAACTCTTTGTAGATTGCGAGTCTCTTTCGCCACATAGAGTACAGGACCGACCACGAGTCGACAACGTCCCATATCACCGGACATGAAGCACCCCGCAGGATTCTTCCGACGGCCTGCTTCACGTCAGAGTGAGGAGTTACTAAAAAGATTGTATCGAGAGTAGGGATGTCGAGTCCCTCTTGGGCCAGGCTGAAAGTCCCTATGACTATTCTGGCCTTGGCAGACTCGTCGAGAACCTTCTGATCGAGCCCCCCTATGTACAGGGCCGAACCCTCCAAGTTTTCACGGAGCCAAAAGGCGTGTTCTCTTCTGTCCGTCAGGACGAGAACGTGCCTACCTGGACTTTTCAAAATAATTTCTTTTAAAAGATTATTTCTTTCTGGGATTTGAGTGAGCCGGGTCACTATTCCCGAAAAGTCCAACTTTCCAAACCTTGTCACGGGCGGAGCCTCTAAAAATTCTTTACAATTGAAAGGCACTCTGTGAAGAGTAACCTGTTCCTGGTTAGACCTCTGGAGTCTGAAAAATTCAGGACCCATGAACCAGTACAACAGGCGAGTCAGGCCATCCTTGCGCTCGGGGGTCGCTGTCAGACCTATCGTGTACATGGGAGTCATCAAAAACATGGACTGTGAAAAAGCCTGAGCCGCTATGTGATGAGCCTCATCGACGATGAGAGTCCCAAAAGACTTGAAAGATCCCCTCGAAAATTCCCGCGTGCACAACGTTTGAATCATGGCAATTACAAAGTCGTTCCCGATGCTAAACTCGTCTTGCTGAATTCGGCCTATAGTCGAACCCGGGCAAAACTGCTTTATTCTTTCTATCCATTGGTCGGCCAAGAATCCCTTGTGAACTATGATGAGTGTCCGGCGCTTGAAACGGGCCGCGAGTGCCAAGGCACAAACAGTCTTACCGAGCCCTACATCAAGTGAAAGAACGCCGTTTCGGGCTTCTATTCCTTTTTCGACCGCAACAACTTGATGCTCTCGAAGATTCCCAGAAAAGCTAATAGAAGCCGGTTCTCCCTGGGTTCCTCTGGCTTGGACTGAGCCATCCTGACAAAACCTCGGGATTCTGATCGTTCCTTTTGTCGAGCCTTCTTGCCATACTCTGAAAGATGGTGCGCGTATACCCAACGCATTCTCGGCGGGCCTAACGGTTAGTAACTTTTTTATTTCTGGGCTCGACGGCACCTCCATGGAAACAAAGACCATCAGTCCTTTATGGCTGTCAAGATCCAGTGACCCTGACCGTTCCAAATTTTTCTAGACATTTCTGCGTTAATCATCTCTCCTTCTCGGAAATCCTGAACGGGCCTGAGACCCTCAATCTTCACCGACGAAGGGACCCGGTTATACCTCCACGGGATCTTCACGGTCCTAGTTTCTCCCGATCCTATGTCGACCTCCATGTACTTTCGTCCTTCACGGTCATGCATCGGTTTTAAAATTTTTACAATCATTATTTTTCAAAGATCAAATTCTCTAATTAATTCTTCTAAATTTTTGTAGTACCTGGCAAGATCCTTCCTGAACCTGGCATCCTGGGGAAGTTTATGTTTTATTATGTAAGCCAGGTTAGCCTTGGAATACTTGGTCCTTTTTTGATTCTCGGTGGGTTTGCGGACAGATTGTTTTCGCGAACCCGTGACTTCTCGCGCGGGGCTCGTCCTGTTGATGAAGGACAGGGCCTGCATTACGGTATCGGCCAGATCATCCTTTTTCTTGTTTCTTTCAAATTCATCGACCCACTCTACATTCGTCTCCTTTATAAATTTTCGGGCGCGTTCTATACTGGCCGCCTTTCTGGCAGCGTACTGTATTTTTCCCGGGCCAGCCACGTCCGGAATTTTGTGCCGAGCGTCCCATATTATGACTTCGCGACTCGGGTCCTTTGTCAATAGATAGGCGTGAAGAAGGTGCTCGACCGACTTCATGCCCTTATTTTTGTCGGGCTGTTTTTCGATGAGGACTTGTCTGGACTCACATATCCAAGGCTTGGAATCTAGATGCTTCACGAGACTCAAGTACAGCCCGTCAGAGTGATTTGGAGGAACACCGTCAACTTCCCAATTTTTTATTTTTCTTGTTTTTGTATCTATCAAGCACATAGCAAGGTTTTTAATTCCTACATCGATACTTAAAAGCATTCTAATTGTTCTAAATAATATATTCTTTAATGTCCGGGCTACACTGTTGGTGGTGCTGTCACCCTTGGGAAGGTCGCGACATCCATGCTCCCATCAAATACGACCCTCTTAAAAAACAATTTACGACAAAAGGCCACTTTTGTTCTTTCGAGTGTTCCAAGTCTTGGATCATAGACAGGTCAGGTCCTCACTTTGGCGAATACTTGATGAATCTCGCACTTTATCGTAAACACGTGTTCGGCAGGTCTACCGAGTGCTTTCCTGCACCTAAAAGAGAAACTTTGAAAATTTTCGGAGGTCCTCTCAGTATAGAAGAATTTAGAAAAAGTTCTAACAAGGCTCCGTGGGTCCACGAACCTGGCGACGTTCACCTGGTCCACGAGTTTGAGCCCAGAACTAAAACTTCTCAACCGCAAGAAGGTTCGGGTCTAATTTTATCACGTACAAAACCTCTCAAGCGATCAGAGTCTAAACTAGAGACTGCTCTAAAAATTAGGAAAAAAAGTTCTGTGACTTAGTATACCAAAATTTTGACTCTATATAAAATGGCAGAAACTCTCCGTGCGTACGTGCGAAAATCGTTCGCTCGCCTTGTCCCCGATCGCCCCTACGCACGAAACATAGAAAAGTCTATATGGGAGTGGGCAATGGAGAATAATTATCCAGCCTCTTTTGAAAACAGGTGGTTCAGGTCTTCGTACAAAAACAAGGCTGTTCATCTTCTCCAAGAACTCCAACGAGACCCAAGGTGGGTAACCTGTAACCTAAAGCTGGGTAAGGACGGCCGCGTGAATGTCGATCTGGGCCTACGACCGCAGCTTCAGCATCGCATATTTTCAAAAGAGATAAAGTCTCACGAACTGGTCAACACGACCGCGGAAATTCTCTGGCCCGACGGTCCATGTTCAAGGGCAAAATTTGAACTCAATCAAAAAGACATGAAGATTGAGGAGACCAAGAAGCAAGAAGAAGGATATGACGGTATTTTAAAGTGCGGAAAGTGCAAGAGTCTCAAGACGAGTTACTTTCAACTGCAGACGAGATCGGCCGACGAGCCAATGACTACGTTTGCAAATTGCAAGGCTTGTGGGAACCGGTGGAAGTTTTGAAAAAAATGTCAATCCATATTAAGGATGCACCACGTAACCAAGTTCCTGAATTCTAAGAAGCGCGCTATTCATGTAACCTCGAAAGGCAAATATGTCGCGTTAAGTTCCAGGGGGAAGAAGGTCTACAACCCCAAGGTTCATTATGTAAAGGGTCCAGGAGGATCCGTGAGGGTCGTGAAGAAGTCCAGCGCGAAGATTCCATCCCGTATAAGAAAGCAGGTCGTTCGTAGACCCAGGAAGGATCCTCTAGATCGTCTTATTGCTGCGTTGAGATAATTTACTTAAAAAATATTTTTTAATAAAGTTTAATGAGTCTCGTCAGGGTCTGGACAAACGTTGGTCAGAAGAAACCTAAAGCTCTTTTGGCAAAGATTTTCTCTTCGACGGAAGGTCCAATGTACACTGTAAGATATCTAGTATCAATGTCAGAAGAAGACCGGACACTCTACAGATACGAAGACGACGAATACGAAATAGATGACGACTCGGTAGCCGAATGGCTAGGAATAGACGACGAGACCGATCTTGGGTACGTTCTCGTAGACGAAGGCACGTGGATCAAGGAGGACCTCGATTCGGACTATGTACCAGAAGAGGAATCCACGGATGATATAGACGACGAAGACGAAGACGACGACTTTGAAATCTCTGAAGAAGAAAATGAAGACTATGAGTAAGATGCAGTCTTGGATTCTTCTCGTGGTAATTTTCCTCGTGTTTTTGATCTGGTTCTCAACTCGCAAAAATGAGACATACTGTGGTTGTGGTTCAGGAACTCCGTGAATTTTTTAGAGTACTAGTAATAATGGCCCTGACCGTGAGTTTTGGTAATTCTACATCTTCTACTATCGCAAACTGGGGTTTTATGTTGCTCATTTTGTCTATATTTCTCTTCTTTACAGGGCTATGGAAAACGATCGGAAATAAATGGTCTGATTTTTTCGGATCGGGGCTATGGACACAGACAATAGGAAATATAAAGACAACATGGTCTTCCGTTCCTGCAACCACCACCACCTCTAAATACATGAATCAATCACGCTGGACTTAAACAAGTAGCGCACTTTACTACAAATGCCTGTCACGATTACCCAGCTATTCGTGAATGCGTTCGATCCAATGGTCAAGGAGCACGTAGCGTGGTTCCAGGCCATGTTAGAGATCAAGTTTGATCCGAATAGACCGGTGGATCTGACGAAAGAAATTAATAAAAATCCTTTCAATGTCAAGGTTACTCAAGCAGAGTCTCTAGACTGGCCCCATATAAACTTTGTCCTGTGTGCCAAGTACGCAAAGGCGGTCCTGTCCGGGGAAGCTATTGTCCCAATGTTAAAATCTGGTTAAATCTTTCTTTATAAAAATCAAAAGGTGCTGAAAAACTGTAAGTATTTCCAGCGAATGACCACTCGTCCCCGTTAGATATGATTTCTTCTACGGAAATCAAATCTAACATGTTGCTCGTGCAAATGTACTTTAAATCTTCAAATTCCCATTCGTTGATATCTATCATACTCAGGGGAACGTCCGGTACGTTCGCCGGAAGGTACAGATGCCCCTCGGACAAGTCGGAACCGGGCCACTCTTTCTTTCTTCTATAATTTAGTTCGAGTTTTTGAGCCAGGGATTCTGCAGAGTCTCTGGACCTAAAACCCACGACTGACATTTTCATGTCATCTTTGAGGCGAAGGGCGAATGCGTTATTTTCGTGGGTATGAAGCGTAAAGAATATATTCGGACGGGTGGCGGTTAACATCTTACTCGTACATCTTAACAAGTTTTTAAGTTGTGTGCTCAAGTACATCCATGTTCAAAACATAAATCTACACAAACAATAAAATGGAGTGCTCTGTGTGCTACTGTGAGTCCGGATCCTTCTGCAAGCTGACCTGCGGCCATTCCTTCTGCACGGGATGCATCAAGACCTGGTACCTGAAGGGGACTGGCACGGGCTGTCCCATGTGCCGGAAGCCAATCCACTTCAAGGGGTTCGGTAAGGTCAAGGAGCAGTGGGACGAAGAATCACTCGAGATTCGGTGTTCTGAAATCATCGATCAGGCCATGACCGAGATGATCGAAGAGGCCTTTGAGTACTGCAACATAGCAAACTCAAATCGAGTCCGTAGGCTGGTCATGGATAGTCTCATGGAGGATCTCATAGACATTGAGAAGACTGCTCGGTTTCTCAAGAGCTGGGACGTGACGCCCGAGGAGATGGAGTACTGGATACTGGAGCAGGGAGAGTACTTTTCAGACAGGGATATCGGCAAGTACATGTTTGTAGACACACCTGACAAGGAGTTCATGACCAAGTACCCGAGAATAGAACGCGGGGCTCAAGCTGGCAAGAGGTGCAGGGCACGCCCGGACGAATGGTACACTATTAGTTTTGTTGTTAGTATGGTATAGACCCCTGAGGGGCATGTAACACAAATATTCCTAATATTATCAGAGCAAGTCCTGCATATTCACTAGGTCTAGAAAGCCTCTCTCCTAGTATGATATAGGCCGCTACTGACTCAATGACGGCCGATATACCGTCCCACATTCCATTCACGTACAGGACATTCCCTTCTCTGAGACTTTTTATAAGAAAATATATTACAGCAACGTACCCAAGAGATCCTTGGGCAAAGGATGTCTTGGCTCCTGTCCGTGCGAAAGTCTTGAAGCCAAAGTCTCCTAGAACTTCAGCAATAGACAATAGGATAATATTTTTCACACTCATATTTCTGTATACCCATAAGTAATTTTATTGTTGACGACTAGGGTCGGGTATCCGTTCACAAAGTCTGGGCATTCGTTCGTACGGCAGTCGACGAAATGATACGGAAGGCCCTTACGGTCCATATAGGCAACCTGTTTCCGACACCATCCACATGAAGGAGATCCGAATATAAGGGTCTGATTGTAACCACTCGACCTTTTCATCCAGACCAAAATCATAACGATGGCCAAGGCCAAGAGGGCTACTCGCATCATTAATAATAGACAACTTTATTATCGACCGTCTGCCAAGGATCTATAAAAGACCATGGGAGGTCTCGGTTCGAGCGTGGGCAGAATTTTTCATTGGCGCTCACTGAACTCCATAAAATAATTAAGAAAAATATAACGATTAAAATTTTGACAAGACCGATACGCATCTTAGACATTACCCAGATAAAAAATACAACCACTGAAAATGTAGAAATGGATACAATTACTGCAGTCGTTGAGCTTGTGCGCGATAATGAGGACCTTGCCAGGATCGTGGAGACCTACGAGACTTCTTTCGAGAGTCTCGTTGGCCGGTCCGTGACGTTCGCTAATAAACGAAAGAACAAGACTCGTTACGTGACGTGCGAAGTGGAGGAGTTTGAAGAGGGCCAGGGATGGCTAGTCCGAAACGTGGAGAATGACGAGGTATTTACACTTACAATTGAAAAACTATTCAGTGGTTCCGTGACTATTAACCCGATTCCTGAACGGCGAGTCACATTTGCCGAGTAGCCCTAGCGTGAAGATCTATCGCAAAATCTAAGAGCCCTGCCCATATCACATTGTCCCAAATTTCTTCGTCTCGTATAACTTCAATAGTCCCCGTCTGGTTGTTGTACTGCTCGATGAGTTTCGCCCTGACTAACCCGAGCATGCGCAGATAGACCTGTATCTGCACGTTCTCATATTCTCGTAAAGACCCAAACAGGCATCTCGTACGATTTTTAATTTCGACCAGAGTTTTGGAACCGTCAGGGGCAATCTCGATTCTGTCAATTTTTCCAGTTACGTAAAATTTCGTACCGTCCTCAGTCTCGAGTAAGGGGAGAGTGTAGAAAGAATTGTCCTTAACGAGGGTCGTCCCAGTCTCGTCAGCGACCTTATCGGCCGTGCGGTCCTCCGATCTGGTCCCATGAGACGTGTAACATCTGGATCTGAGGTGTTCTATAACCTTTTCACGATCGGCCGAGTCCAGAGTCGTATCATTCTCTATGTCCTTCTTGGCCTTTTCGTAATTAGAATGAGCCTCTGTAGAGTCTTTGGCCTTGAAGGCTACGGCCCGTCCCAGAATCTTCTGGGCCGTCTCAGATTTTGCCAGAGACGCATGAGCCTCTTCACGCTTCGTCATGCCCTTGAAAGTCTCAGGCCAGTACTTTTTCCATAGTTCGTCAGTGACTTCAGACGCGGGCTTGAAGGGATTCAGGCCGATACAGGCGGCAACCTCACTTGCTTTAATTACGACCTTCATTTATCTTTAGTGCGTCTTTGTACTTTAGACCAGTCAAGGACACTTCACTTTTTTTTTATTAGACTATATTAATTATGGGAAGCTTCTTGAGCACTCCTAAAATAAAATTACCCAAGAAAAGCCCCAAGAAAAGCCCCAAGAAAAGCTCCAAGTACGAAGAAGAATATTTTGTCCCAGGTGTCTACATGACTGACTCATACAGACCGGAAAATAAAAGTGCATCCCAGCCGAAAGGACTTTCTGCGTCGGCGACAAAGACCGGACCCCCGACCGTACCCCCCACTGCCAAAGCTTCATCTTACAGTGATATGCCCGAAGAAACATACTTGAATAACACGCATCCGGCGGGTACAAACATAGGGGACGCCATGCCCCTGAGCCCTATGGTCGAGCACGAGGCTGGCAGTCCTGTCAACATAATGATAGTTATTCTCATAATTATTTCTATAGTATTCATGTCAATGCGCAAGTAAAGACTCTGGCCCCTTGAAATAAAATGCACAGTTCGCGCCCGGTCCCTCTTCGTTCTCTTCACGTGACCGGCTGTTTCTCGCGCAAAATCAAAGCAACCGACGTCAAGCATGCTATTCAGCACGCCCAGAACCTTTGCTTTAATTTTGAAGACACTTACGAGTGTCGCTCGGCCTGGGAAACTGTAGACGAGTTAACCAGGGCTCTCGATCGCCAGAGTCTACGTAGATCGCTTGAGACCCCTGAAGATGAGAAGAGCCGAGTACGCTCCGAGAAGTTGAGCAAGGACGTATTGCGGAAACCTTCCCCAGGGCAGGTCACCCTTCATTGCCATGACGAAGGAGACGGCTGGGTTAATATGTCCACCAGATAGTGGCCCTATCATAGATATTGCCAGCAGGAACCCGGCGGCTATGATTATCGGTTTGCCCGTAAACAGTATCGCAGTGACGAGGACAAAGGTTCCAAGGAATTCTGCCAAAAAATTCTTAAACATTTACTATTAGTGACCTAACATTATTTGTAAGAGAGCCCAGGCTGTCTGTGCGCTGACAAGCCAGAAAAATCTGGGACTCAGAATCCGACCCGCACATTCACAATTTTTATTTTTCTCAAGTTTTATATACCTAAGAGCGACGAGACCGTACAAGAGAGAAAGGCCTGCCATTGGCCAGTTGAGCAGGTGAGAAAGTCCCAAAAGTCTAGAAAATTGAAAAACAAGTCCTACTGAGAAGAAAAACTGCATGTAGTCTCTGCTGAGCCCCTTGGCACAGTCGCACTTGGATAGAGTCCGTACCCATCTCAGTACGTATATAAGGATGACGATGTTCAGTGCCTCTATCCACATATACTTTTAACAAACAATGTTTTGACGAGCGGGTCCAAATGTTTAGGAATCTTTTTTGAAAATTCTTTTTTTAGATCCTGACGAGCCTCTTCTACTATTTTATCCTCGTGCCAATTGTACTCGTCACAGAGAATAAAGTAATCTTCGTGATTTTTTATTTTTCCAGTCCCTATTTTCAAAACCTGTATCGACCTGAGTCCCGGCACGTGTTTGTCCAGGACCTTTTTGATTTCTTCCCATTTCATACAGCTCAGATACACGTGAGCCCGTACACGCTTCTCTAAGAGCCGGAGGAGAGCCATTCCTGATAGTAATATATAAAAAAGGTTCTGTGAACAAGAGCTCTTTTGTCTTTTCCCGAGATTCACGAATGCGTCAGCAAAAAAGAGACTCTGCAAAAAAATCGAAAGATCGCGCAATCTACTCACAAAAGGCAGTTAGAGCAAAAGAGGCCCTTATCGAAAAATGCAGAAACTCCTTCGACCGGGCCTCAAGTTTTACGCCCACTCAATCGAGCCATGGGCACTCCGCCGGACAGTATCTAATTACGGACAAGATGTCGAAACTGAACCTCAGCGCAACGAGCTTTACCTAATCCGGGAAGACGGTTCTATTCAGGCTGTCTTTGATCCAAACCGGAAAATAGTCTGGCAAATCCACGCGAACGAAAATGGAAGTTTTTACTCACAGCCGGGCCAGGATCTCAAGCAGTGCATTATTCTATATCACGGAAACCTGAGCCAAGAAGCAGACATATACGAAGACGAAGACGATGGCGAACCCGAAGTTAATTCTTATTAAGGACAAGTAACTATTATTGTGTCAATTGTGTTCAAAAAACCTTTCACGATCCATGAATTCACTGACGTTACTCGCGACGATGAGAAAAAGTGCGGACCTTCGGCCAAATTTTTCAGTCCTGTGACCAAGCCTTCTTAAAGATGAGAGTCTCTTGTAAAAAAGAACAAATGGACGGAATTCAGAAACTCATCGATCGTGAGGAGGCCCTCAAGGAGAAGCTAAAGGCGGTCAGGGTCGCTCTCAAGGCGGCTCTTCTCGAGTCGGATGTTTACAAGGCTGTCCTGGAAGATACTCTCCAGGACAAGGACGGATTCAAGGTGACTGAAAAGGTGGCCAAGGCGCACGCACTCAAGGTTGCACGAGAGACTTATGCAGGGGAGGACGAGGATAGAGAGGAGTGACAATGTTTAATTAGATGAATATTTACATCAAGAAAACCCTGGCCTTTTGGGCGACCGTCCCCTTTGTCTATCTCGCGATCAGATCTGAACCCTTGATATCTTCAGTCTTCCTGGCCTTTTCCATCGTAGAAGAAATTATCCACTAATAAAATGGAGCGAAGACTTTGTGTCCGGACTCAGATTGTCCTCCGTCGTGTCCAACGTCATCCCGTCACGAGAAAGATTGAAAAGCATGTGGTTCATGGTACGGCCATAAGCCTTGTCCCAAATGCTCTTAATGAAGTTCTGATTCATCACGCTCATCTAGACCTGAATGAAATTGTGCACGTCACGCAGGATACTTTGTCGGTCCAGGTTCTAAATCTGGCCATCAATCTACTTTTGTGACAGTATACCTCTCCCCGTTTGGATACAAAATATTAAATTGAATTCTTAATTTTCCTCCATTGAACCCCTTCCCAGGAATTACATAATCCTCACGAGGATCCAAGACCCCCCAGTCCGCTGTGGAAATGTTAATTTCCCCCGCGAAGTGAGGAATCTTTATATTTTTACCGTTTACAGAATCTACGAACGAAATCTTTGTCGCCCAGATGAGGTCGTTCCCCTGTCGCATGAACTCGGGGTGACTCTTGACCCTGATTACGAAAATCAAGTCCCCGGCTTCTTCGTCCGGGTTCAAAGGCTGTTCTCCGAGTGACTTGCACGTGACTTGACCACCGTCCTCTATTCCGGCCGGTATGACAACTTCTAGATTCAGGTTCTCAATCTTATTTCCTGATCCCCCGCAGTCCTTGCAGCCAGGTCTGGATGATCCCTGGCCGCCACAGTTCGGACAGGGCTGCTGCATGACCATCGGCCCCATCTGTATATGGATCATCCCTCGTCCTTGACAGGCCGAACACTTTTGACGACACTTCATGCATGGTTTGTGAAGTCCCAATCGCAGATGTCGGTGAACGCCATTGTATGCATCCTCGAGACTGATGGTCAGCTCGTGTCTCGAGTCGTTTCTGCGTTTTGCCCCCCGTGACTGCTGGCGCTGGAAAGGGTTTCCTCCTCCAAACATTTGTGAGAAAATGTCACCCGGGAAACCGCCGCCAAAGGGGTTTCCACCCACGGGAGGTCCGTCCGGGTTACCAAACTGGTCAAAGTTCTGGCGCTTCTGCGGGTCTGAGAGAATCTCATAGGCGCCCTGGATTTTCTTGAACTGCTCCGGGTCGCCGCCTTTGTCGGGATGATGTTTCATCACCAACTTTCTGTAGGACTTTTTAACATCTTCGTCTGAACACCCCTTCTGCACTCCGAGGTCACTGTAAGGATCCATCCTATTTTTACGGGTGATCAAAATCTTTATACACTAGCGTTTTCTTTTCATTGTCCCGGGCCTCACTGTTCTATGGCCACTGATAGGTTTGTTTCTGTTTACAATCCTTGCCTCGGACCTCGCTGTTCTCTGGCCACTGATAGTTTTTTTTCTATTTAAAATATTCGTGACAACTTTATTCACAACTTTTAATTTCATAATTTTTTCTGAAGAATTTTTAATTCTTGATATTTTTGATTTTATATTTTTCAATCTCTCTAAAAGATTTCTAAAAACATTTTGTCTAAATGCGTTCGACGCGTTTTTCGATATCATATTGAGTTCGACAATGTGGGCATCTTTTTTCGGGACGTAATTGGTACTCGTATTCAGTGGTGCTATTTCGTATTGAGAATTTCCGAGTAATTCTTTTCTTTCCTGTATAAAAGTTTCCCAAATGTCATTTCCGGACGGCTGGGCGACATGCGTGTAAGCGTTCTTTACAGTGTTCATGAATTTTTTTAAATTTTTTTCATGAGAATTTGTCAAAATAGGAACTCGCTGATGCCTGTTTAAAATATTTCTCGTAACTGTCACGAGCCTTGACAGGTTACTGTTTGTTGGGTTGTCCGAATATTTCTTTTTCAAAAGGTTCCTGGACGTCATTAACCTCATGACGTTCGACATCACATTCTTGTAACTAGGAGGTGCATTGTTAAACCCTCCGTAATTTCCAGCCTTTATGCCAAAGTTTGCCCAAGTTTTTGATGAAAGAACACCGGCATTTAACAGGGTAGATGCTACGCCCTCTTCGGCAAGTTTTTCTATCACGGCCTCTTTCAGTTTGTAAAGCTTTTGGGTAATGTTTTCCTGAAAATTTGCACGCATGTTTCCTATTCTCTGCAAGTCTCTTACAGGAATTCTCAAAATTTTAGAAAGTCCCGAGATGGTCAAGTAGTCCACGTTCAGGGAAGTATGGGACTTTTGGTACAAAACGGGTTGATAAGCGAGAAAGGGTGCATAAAAAAGACGGAAAGCAAACCTCTTGTTCGGGTACCACTTTTTAAAAATCTCACACGCCTTGACCATTTGCTCCTCCTCCGCTTCTCCCATGACAAGTTGAGTAGATCCCGCCTTGAATTCAATTATATAAATTTTAATCAAGTCCTGATTTCGTGGATCTATAATCAAGTAATCGAGCTGAACACTGTCTACTCCTTTTCCAGTATTAATCACGAGTTTTGACAGGCCTTCCGGAATATTCATATTTACTGTAAAAAAATGACCACCCCAAATCATCATTGATTCTAAAATTCTGTTCCCCTTTTTTAGAAAACCAACCTTACTGCAATCCATTGGGAGGTTGGGATTGTTCACTATTGCCGCGACAGATTCGAAATCATCGCCTTTACCTGTGTGATAGCGCTTCATCACGTAAGCAATGTGCGACGAAACCTTTTCCTTTATAGAACTCTCCGCCACGTTCTGCAAGTTTTTAAAAGGAAAGGTCGTCATGTTCTCGAGGGCTTTTCGGGTCACGGCTGCCGTGATCAAATTAGCATGTCGGGGCTGCCTAATGAAACCAGTCATACTCTTTCACATTAAAAAAAATCTGTAAAAGTTTCTGGCTGTTTTATAGTCCAGATCCTCGTGGCCTCTGACAGACCCATTCTGGGTTTCCCCAATTTAAAGTTTACCATATTGTGAACGTCGACCGACCACTGAAACATAACGTCGGGATTCGTCGGCGGCGGGTACTCCCCGAGTATCTCCAAAAACGACTGGCGACAGTTGCCGCACGGAAGGACGTATGCAAAAAGAAAAATAAAATTTCTCAAAGTTGTCATGTCGGTCGGTTCGAGGCAGGCCAAGTGAAGAGCTCCCCAGAAGTACGGACCAAACTTTCGGGGATTCATACTACTAGAGACAAAGAAATTAGGTTCTGTGTTTTTGGGCATCCGACTCGGACGTCAGATTCTATAATGGCTTCCAGAATTCGCCCAACCCCGGTTCCCTCGGTTCCCAAGCCGGCTCCAGCGCCTCCTGCTGGACGAGGGAATGAACTATGGCAAAAACTTTACATCTCGGCCCTGAAATCAGGCCATCCAGATCCTGAAAAAATGGCCGACACGGTTCTCAGAGTCCGGGAAAAATCACTGGCTCTCATGGCCTCGAGACCAAAGCTGCTGATCACCAAGGAGGTTCCGAAACATGAAGATCTGGCGACAGTCCCAAAAAAGACACGGGATATAATTCGCTGCAAGGCGCAGACACTAGAGGGGCGGCAGTGCGGATTCAAGGCGACATGCGGACACTTTTGTAGAAAACACAACCCAGTTTAATTTAAGTTCTGTGTCCTCGCTCATTTGTCAATTTAGTCTCATAGTCAAAAAAAAACAACAAAATGGCTGCTCGTATCCACTGGGACGAATCTGCCTGGCTTCTGCGCGCGATCGCCCCTTCGGGCGAAACAGTCTTCACGTGGACATATCCTATGTTCGAAAAGTGGATCGGGGTGACCATCACGCCTTCTACATATCACACCCTGTCTGGATTTATTCAGAGTGAACTTACTCCCATTGATCTCAAGGATCTCTGCAAGGGTGAGTTCAACCCGGACGTTCTCATCAGCCATGCGGTCGATTACTTTCGGGAACTCGACTACAACACAAAACTTGAAATGAAAAAAGAAATAATTGAGCAAATTGAATACGAGCTAGAAGAAGCTGAACAAAAGGAACTCGAGGCCATGAACTGGCTGGTCGATGAAGATGACGAAAAGTACCCCCTCATATCGAGAGACATGTGTGACCTCGTTCGTGACCTCGTGAAAAAATACAAGGAAAAGGTGAGATTGTGCGACCGCATGCTGCAAGAAGAGACGGGAATGCAAGTTCTGTGACCAAGACTTGCCTAGAAAATATAAAGTCTCAAAAAAATAAAATGGCTACAGTCTACGAACAGCTCAACGAACTCGATGGGACTCTGTGCGACTATATAGACAATCACATAGTCGATCACATGAACCGGGGATTTTGGGAAGAAACTGAGCACCCAGATGCAATGTCAGTCAGGGCACTTCAGGACATTGTGGACTGGTCCTTTGATCCCCTCTTCACGAGATACCGATACGCTCCCGGAGTCATGGATCTTCTCAAGGAGTGGCACGAGAAACTGTCCGACATTTTATGGATCTCCGTAAATGGTCCGTACCCGAGGAACCTGGAACTCTTTTCCGAACGGCTCATGATGAACACGAGCGATCTTTTTTTTGATAAATATTTCGACAAACTTTACGACGCCATGGTTGAAGAAAATCACAACGTTCATGTCGTGCAGAGGTGCTGGAAGAGGGCAATAAGCGATCCTAATTACGTGGCCTGCGACCGAAGACTCAGGAAAGAAGCAAATGAACTTAAGGAATTGACTTGTATGTAATGTAGAATGACTCCCTTTGCAATCAAGGATGAGGACACAGTAATTATTGTCGACCCTAGTCAAGTTAGGTGGTTCGAGTACAACGAGGATCACGGGGATCTGACCCTGTACTATCACAACGGATCAATGGAGACTATCAAGCACAAGAAAATCCGTCATGTGTACAAGGATCTTCTTCTGCAATTTAATGTGTTGGATCTAGACAAGTACTGATGGACCCGTGCAAGTGCCAGTCTTGTCTACAGAAAATTACGGCGGAAACGTGGGATCCGTGGGTAAACAAGATCAAGGAAGACCTGGAGAATGGACGAATAGTGCACATAGGTTTCGGGATATAGACAAGTGTAATAAAGGCCAGCCTTTCTAAAAAGTAAGAATGTATTTTTTTTCATTCATTGTTTTGTTGTGGACTTTGTGGATTCCCATAGTTTTCTGGAAAACCTCCAAGTTTGCCGAAGTTCCAGAACTCGTCGGGGATGATGACAAGCTTGAGTAGTCTTAGTACCTATAAACACCCGCCCAATTAATACCGGAATCCCCTACAATAGCCGTATTTCCATCAGCTGATATGGCGACTGAAGTTCCGAAACTGTCTGCACCTGACTCGGCCGGAAGTTGAACTGGGCCTTACCATACCCCAGTGACCGAAGAGTAGTCTGCCGAATGAGCGTGCTGGAAAAGGGTGTATATCTTTTGTGATTCTGTCTGAAAAAAGAAACCTGTGGATTTCCAGTGAGAAATGTATCTTGTGGTCCCTTTGCAACGAGTTGAACGAGTCCGGCACTCATTACTTAGAGTTATAGGCACATTTTATTATAAATGGCTCTGCCGCGTAATTTCAGTCAGACTCGCTACCTTACCCTTCTCCAGTCGTCCGTGCCCGTCGTCATAGGCACTGGTCCTGCAGGAACAGGCAAGACGCTTCTGGCTTGCCACGCGGGAGCAAATGCTTTGTTAAAAGGGCGTGTTTCCAAGCTGGTCCTCACGCGTCCGGCCGTCAGTGTCGATGAACAGCACGGCTTTCTTCCAGGGACTCTTGAAAAGAAGATGGAACCATGGACTCGTCCTATGTTCGATTGTCTGAGCAAGTACATCAGCCCCAAAGAACTCAAGGAGTACGTGGAGATTTGCCCGCTGGCCTACATGCGCGGCCGAACCTTTGAGCACTCGTGGATAATCGGAGACGAGATGCAAAACTCTACTCCCGCACAAATGAAGATGCTTCTGACTCGCATAGGCGAGGGTTCTAAGATTGTCATAACGGGCGACATGCAGCAACACGATCGGGGATTTGAAGAAAACGGACTATCCGATCTGACCCGTCGCGTTTTTTCAGTCTCTGACTATGTCCATCACGTTGAATTTTCAGAAGAAGATGTTGTGAGACACCCGGCCATCCGGGAAATTTTGTCTATGTATGATATTAATAGATGACCTGGAATCCTTCAGGCCAATTTAAACTGATTAAGAATCAGAATCGGCACTATATCATTCAACTCAGCAATGCTGGGAGGGCCGAAATAAACGTTCCTGTGACTGTGCTGGACAAGAGGCAGGCCGGTGCCTGGTTGAGGGCCAACCCCGATGCAGTTAAAAGAGCACGCTTTAAGCCAAAAAAAAAGATTATTCCGACCATGAGTCTTATGAACGCTATGAGAGTCCACGCGACTTTGGCGCGTATAGAAACAGGTAAGAGACCCGATCCGTTTTCTTGCGAAGCCCGCGGTAGTCTCACTCAGGTGATCGGGAAGGGTCGTCAGGGGATAATATATAAAGGACCAAATTTTGTCGCAAAAGTTTGTCCTCGGGACCTCATGGCCGCAAAAAGAGGCGAGTCTCAACCATCTATAATAGAATTTGAAATTCAAAAACAGGTTCATGATTCTGCTCCCGGAGGAGTCGTCCAAGTTTACAAACACGAAAAATGCATAGATTTTATCCCCCCTGCGAGCATGGACATGGCCAACGTCCAGAATTCTAAAAAGTACGACAAGTCAAAGCAATCTATAATTTTCATGGAATATTGTTCGGGAGGTTCTCTCAAAAATTGGCTAGACTCAAAATCCCAGACCGACGCATCTCTTCACCATGTCACGTCTTCGGTCCTGAAAACTTTAAAAAAAATTCAAAAAGATTTTCCACATTTCAGACACAATGATCTTCACATGGAAAATGTCATGGTCGCTGATAGGGGTTTCCTTCTAGGAGACTTTGGCTGGTCACGTATAAAGAAGTACGGATCAAACCCTGCCGTCAACACTGCAAACACTACGGGTCTCGCCGGGAACTGGGGGATCGGTCCAGAGACTGACATCAGGTACGACCACCACTGCTTTCTAAATAATGTCAGGACATGGGTAGTCAAAAAAGGAGGATTTCCCAAGACTCTCGCCTTTCTTAACGAGGCCGTACCCGCTGGGTACCGAGGGGCGACCGACACTCATGTCCGGGAATGGAGACTCATTTACAAAGATCCTTGTACCGATCTTCCAACAATAGAAAAACTTTTAAAAAATAAATTCATCACTGGAAAGAAGTTTGCCTCTCCGGACCTTCTGGCCGCAAAGGCCCGACTGAGGAAAGTCCGGCCCGAAACTCCCGTCGTTCCAAGTCCCGTGAGGATTATTAGGTCGGCCAATCTAAGACGTGCCAAAAACCGTCTTCGTAAGCTGGGGCCTCGGGGAAGGGTGACTTCCGCACAGGTCAAGGGAGGCCTCACTCGTCTAAAGGCTAAATTTTCTACAAAAAAGAAAATCACTCCTGCAATTTTAAAAAATAAAAAATTTGAAAAAATTATTGAATATTACTGGAACAAGAATGGACGCAAGTCAGGGGCAAACTTTGACGATGCATGGACAAAGGCCCGCAATCAGGCTATACGCCTCGTAGAACTTCGGATGAATCGCGGGAACGACGCACTCACTCCGGTCAAGCCTGTTGCGCCCGTGAAGAGGGTCTCGCCCGTGAAGAGGGTCTCGCCCGTGAATTTCAAAAAAAGTCCTTCGGGGCGCATAAAGATTCGTAATCCAGATTCCGGGAGGATGGTCTATGCCAATGGTCCGACCATATCGCTCTCTTACCTGAAGAATCTCGCTACTCGCCGTGGAGTAAAAATCACGGGACTCAGAAAAAAAGAGGATATTGTAAAGAAAATATTTACTTAGAAACGCGCACGTCTCAAAGTTTAGTCAATGATTGACGCCTTCTTTCAATGTTTCCGCGAAGTATACGCGGCCGATAAGGCTCTCGAATCTTATCGAAAATTTTATCCAAATGGGAATGTCTTCATGATCAATGATGGCGGAAATCCCGATATGGAAAAAATTGCTAAAAAGTACAACGTACAAGAATATAGGTACAAAGAAAACATAGGAATTTGTCACTGGCGCGACCCTGTTGAATGGTTCGAGAGGTTTTTTGAGGGCCTGAATCACATGAAGACTGAATTTTTCGTCATGCAGGAAGAAGATGTCCTTCACGTGCGCCCGGTCGACACTTCCAAGATCAGTTCCGATATCTCCGGAACACATCCATTAATGACTTTGCCGCAAGAACTCACGGACTATATTTTTTCCGAGACTGGCAATGTTAGAACGTACTATGCCGGTGGAGGTGGGTCTATTTTTAGAAGAGAATTTTTTGAAAATATTTCTAAGAAAGACTGGAGAAGGCATGTCGTTAACGTACCTCACGGGTGGCTACATGCCGATATAGTACTTACTTTTATGACGTATCTTTATGGAGGCAGTGTGGAATACTGTACCGAGTGTGCAGAGTACGACAGACCTGAATATAATTCTGATCCCGCAATAGTTCATCAGTACAAGGAAAATTATTTTAAAAATAAAATTCTTTGGGTCACGTGTTTCAGAAACATAGGCCGTGAGAATTGGTCATGGGGAAGTCGTCCAATGGAGGAATACATAGAATGTTTTAAACGTTTGATTGGTCCGCTCGCCCCGGACCTCGTGTGTTTCACGGATGAGTCCGTGCCTTATGACCGCACGTTCCCTTTCGACATTGCAGATACCATAATTCCTGGACTTTATGAACGTCAAAAACAGATTCTGGCCGACCCTGAATTTATTAGAATTGTCCCCGAGCACCTGAGAGGCGTCCCTGAGTATACAACCCCTGACTATTCGCTCACGTTGTGCTCCAAGCCATCGTTCCTTCGCCGCGCTTCTGAAATGTTTCCAAATTATTCTCACTATGCATTCATAGACTTTGGCTATGCCAAGCGTGCAGAGGATTCACCTACTTCCCCCGTAACTAAACTTTCGGACAAGATTGTCATATCATCGTTCCGCACGTTTGAGACGGGCGACGAACTGACAATGTCGGAATTTTGCTCGGAAAATGAATACAAGTACAACTGGAACAATCCAAAGGCTATATTAAATGGGGGCGGTCTATATGGAATCGTTGGAAATCTATTTATTGTTCCGAAAAAATATACACACTGGCTAGAGTCTGAGATGAAGAGGGCCATAGAGCGCAACCAGGAGCAGGTCCTCGTGGCAGGCCATGATGAACCTACATGGCTCTCGATCATTCACGATTTCAGAAACCGTTTCGATATAAGAATAAAACATTCGTGGGTAAGTTGGGACTGGCTAATCTAAACTTAAAGTTTAAAAATTTTTAAAAGGATAATGAGGTTCCATGCGTTGGCCATACCTCATACGATAACTAACAAGGATGAGTTTGTCGCATGTGCCTATACTCAAAAAGTTTTAAAATTTTGTGAGATGATGCTCGCGCGAGGACACGAGGTCTATCATTACGGTCACGTAGATTCAAACCTCGTGTGCACTGAACACGTATCGGTCGTTACGAGAGAAACTTACAATAAAATCTACGGAACAGAGTACCATAAGTCACAGTGTTTCAAATTTGATCAGAATGACGAGGTTTACCAAGAGTACAATAGGAATGCGATCGAGGAAATTAAAAAGAGGCGCGAGTTTGGAGACTTTATTCTGGCATTTTGGGGGTGGGGAAACAAGCCCATCTGTGATGCGTTTGAAGGAGACGGGCAGACGATCATCGTAGAGCCCGGTATTGGGTACTGCTCGACCTTTGCAAAATACAGGATTTTCGAATCATATACGATGCTTCATTTGACCCTGGGCATGGGATGTTGTCAGCAGTCGGGCGGAATCCCTGCGTACTCGACCGTCATACCCAATTACTTTGATCCAAAAGATTTTGAATTTAAAGAAATTAAAAAAGATTATTTTCTTTGTTTGGGACGGATAAGTAAGTGCAAGGGTGTCGATCATGCGATCCAGGTCACGGCCAAGATTGGCGCCCGGCTCGTTATTGCGGGTCAGGGAAGTTACAAGGATCTGGACCTTGAGGCCTGGCCGGACCACGTGGAATATGTAGGGTACGCACTTCCCGAAAAGCGCAAGGAGCTCATGAAGAACGCCAAGGGTCTGTTTATTCTCTCGACGTATATAGAGCCCTTTGGAGGTGCGATGGTCGAGAGTTTCTTTTGCGGGACGCCCGTGATAAGTAGCGACATTGGATCTTTCGTGGAGAATAACCTTCATGGAATTACCGGATACAGGTGTCGCACGTTTGGCCAGATGGTCTGGGCGGCCCAGAATATAGATCGTATAGACCCCAAGGCTTGTCTGAATTGGGCCCAAAACTTTACGACCGAGCGCATCGCCGGCCTGTACGAAGAGTACTTTCAGAGCACGAAGGATGGATGGTACGGAGAGGTCCGGTCCGTTCCGCTCCTCCAACTCAAGGAGTTCCCTCGAGTACCCAAAAAGCAGAATAAGATTGCTATATGGATGGAGAAGGGATGGGCCCAGGGCCGGCACGTCAAGGCTATGTTGAAATACCTAGAGGCAGACTTTTACGACTGGTCAAACTGGGATGACAATTCCAATTTATGGATTCACGGGGCATGGAAACAATACGATTCTATAATCTCCAACACTACCTTACTACGTCTGAAAAAAATATACGGGATAGACCCTCCCTCTGACATGATACGCAGGTTCGTGATTGTATCATTTTTCCCAGTTTTCGACACAATGTCACGTTTCAACGAAACCCTGGAAAACTTTCCGTCGGGGGCGCGTTACGGAGCGTGCTCAAAAGAGATTCAAGTGAACATGAGGGCACGAGGAGTCCCAGATCCCAAGTACATACCAATGACGGCCGACCCTCAAGAGTTTCCCGAACGCCATGTTATTTCTGGACCTATCAAGAGGATAGGAATAGTAAATGGACTTACGGCTACAGAAGGGGAATATTATGAAGTAAAAGGTATAAGATTGTTTGAGGAAATATGTGCCAAGGGAGGTTATGAGCCGGTTCACATCCGAGGACGCAACGGATACATATATCATGATATAGACCTGCTCGTGTGCTGTTCCAAGCACGAGGGCGGTCCTAACGGCCTCTTCGAGGCGGCCTGCTCAGGAGTTCCTGTACTTACACGCAGGGTTGGGTGTGCTCAAGAGGTTGATGGTATTGCTCTTTTCGACACTGCAGAAGATGCGTTGCACCAAATCGCCAATTGGAATTCTAGTATATCTGAACTGAAAGAATATACGGCCAGGATTACAAAAGAGGTCCGGGCCAATTGGGGTCTGGACACGTGTATAGAAAAATACCTGAAGCCTCTATTGAATACTTTAGGTGGGGTTCCTGGCCTTCTACCTCACTTTACAAAATTGAACTCAATAGTCACCGATACGTGGTTACCCGGGAGATGTGGATCATATCTCATAGACGGCAGTACTCTTGACTACGATATTACAACTCTCCCCAAGCAGAAGATTCTCTACGACATTTGCAAAAATTCAAAAAACTTTTTAGAAATTGGAATGTACATGGGTCATTCAGCCCTATTGGCCCTTCTTGCCAACGACAGACTGAAGTATACAGGTATAGACACATGTGGATATAATTTTGCAAAAACAGAAACGTGTGCAGAGTATCTTCAGAAAACATTTGGCGAGAGATTTAAATTTTTAAAAGGATCTAGTCTGGACCTCCTTCATGACCTTAAGACACAGTATGATGTTATACACGTGGATGGAAACCATAACCCTGACTTTGTAAAACAGGAACTTGATATGATCATAGAAAACAATCTACTCGATGGGACGATTATATTTGATGATTATGACATGATTAAGAGTTACATTGATAATGAGCACCGCCTAAAGATTATACAAATTGCTGAAAATTGTTCTTATAGGAATTGTGTGTGTGTGTTGAACATGCAAAATGATGAGTTTATGAAAAAATGCGCACAGTACACAATGACCTGCCGAGATAGGAAACTGCAAACCCTGGAGTCTGTGGAACACGTCATAAAAAACAACATTCCCGGAGATTTTGTAGAAATTGGTGTGTGGCGAGGCGGATCCGTGATGCTTATGTTATATAAACTCCTGGAACTTGGCGTAACAGATCGGATTATTCACTTGTATGACACTTTTACAGGAATGACCGAGCCACGTGAAAACGATATTGATTGTTGGGGTATAAAAGCAGAAGAAATTTTTGATAGTGTTAAATGCGAATCAGGTGGGATTGAGGAGGTCAAGAAAAATATAGGACAAGTCGGATATCCCATGGAAAATATAAAGTTTCATGAAGGAGATATCCGGCAGGTTTCTTTTATTCCTGATACAATAGCAATTTTGCGCCTGGATAATGACTGGTACGATCTATACAAGTTTGAACTCCCGTTATTCGAGCCCAAAGTGTCTCCAGGGGGAGTTATAACAATCGATGATTACAATTATTGGTCTGGATGTAAAAAGGCGGTGGATGATTACCTAATAAATAAAAATGTAAAATTAACTAATGTAGGTTGCGGTGCTTATTGGTACTGCTGATGTAAAATATTCTTGAAGTTCTTTTAATTTTATCATTCCAAAACCTTCAATATCATGTAATATCTTACAAATACCATACACTGAGCTGTTATTTTTGGCCGTATCGAATGGAAAGTCTGTAAGGCACGAATACGAATCTCTCCCGTTTACATAGTACCAGTGGAGCTGAATAATAGCTGGGTATACCGGAAAATTACATTTTTTTGCCCAATAAGATCCTATATTTTGTGGGTATATTTCGTCATGGAAATACGAATCTGTTTCAACGACGCATCTATTTGAAACATCTATAAGATCTTTTACACAAATTGCAGGTAATAATGTACCAGAGAGTTGACCGCATATTATATCGTTATGCCCCCTGCTTTTCAACCATTCTAAAATATTGTCATCCCGCGCTACATATGGCCACCACCATGCGGTACTTTCTTTGATTTCTTCAATTGTAGTTGGCCAGTTATCCACCCATGGTTCTTTAATTTGAGTTATACACACGGCATTTTTAGGTATATCAGTCCATTCAAGTTTTCTAAACATCATACAAGAACTTGATAAAAATAAAACTCTATCAAACTCTACAAATCTTTTTCCATATATGATATTTGATAAAAAGGCTTGAAATAAATGAGAAGGGGACATATCTACCCCGTGTCTAGCAGGGTTTACCCATACATTATCGGGCAATTTATTCTCATCTAATTCCATAGTGTCGCTGTTGACGTGAATCACTATTACACAATTAGACATGTATTTATTTATGTTTTCAAGTTGAACTCTAAGGAAGTCTGGTGCGTCATGTACGCATAAACTTATAAGACATTCGCAAGATATCGTATATTCAGAAACTTTTCTATATTTGATAGGCCGCGAATCCATGGGTAAACAACTATTTATCCATGTCATATCAGCCGTAAGTTTGACATGGATGTGAAACTTACTCGGAAAGTCGTGAATTATTGGAAGAAATAAATATTGTTCTGTCTGTGATATGTTATTTTCATGATGTCGTTCTATAGAACGTCTGGTTTCTCTTTCAAACCAGTGAACAAGGTTTCTGGGAACTATAAACAGATTACCTTGTAAAAGGTGAGGAGGTCTAATAATATTAGTTCGTAGGTTATTCCAGTCGTGCCTTTCATTAAGGACCCCCTTTATATCATAAGGGCCGATATACGTTTCGCCGTCTGTTCCTAGACCAAAGTCCTTGTGCGATGACATTAAAATTTTAGTAGAATCAACAAGTCTGTCTATTGTAAAGTTTTTGGGAGGCGCTTCTGGAGGCGTTTTTGCGTACCCAAAATCTATCCATGCATAATGTGTAAAGTCGGGATATAGCTCAGAGGCACGCCTCAAAAAACACGTTTTTGATGCGTTCAATAGTCCATATTCAGGATAATTAAATTCGGGGTTGTATTTGAATGTTTCTGGAATTATTTTTCTGAATTCTGGGTCATTTATTATTTCCCTTTGCCTTTCTATATATCCAGGAATGAATGTATCATCTAAATTGAAGGGATGGCAATGGACGGGTATATCATCATGATCTGTAAAACAAATTATATTTTCAAAAGAATCTTTTATTCTTTCAAACATTTCAAGATAATCCTGTTTTGAACGTCTCATCCCATAATCAATAAAACAAGTCACCCATAGAATTTTATCTTTTCCGAACCACCAAGGAGTCAGTTCGTTTGTTTTTTGAAAAATTTCAAACTTATTTGGAAAACTATTTATTATTGGTAACCATAATGGTTCATCATGATTTGCAATCCCCTGATCATGATGTACTTGTATTGATCTTTCAAATTCTTTTTCAAACCATTTGACATGTTGTTTAGGGCATATCCACAAATTTCCGTGAATACCCGGATAAAAGTTCTGCAGCATAACTTGAGGATCTGTCCAGTTCTGCAGGGTTGATCCATCAAGGGTGGTGCACCACCCTCTTCCCAATACATGATTTCTATTTTCATCTACATGAAACCGCCTAAAAGAAGATATCATTATTTTATCGGGATTGAGAAAGACTATACCGTGGGGAGGTGTGTTACACTGATCTATAGCATAACCAAAGTCTATCCACGCATAATGTGTATAGTTTTCAAATATTTCAGAAGCCCTCCTTACAAAACACACCTTTGAATAATTTAAAGTTCCGTACTCGGCGTTTATAAAACCGGGCCATAAAAAATTCGGTAAAAGTTTTTTGTATTCATCAGAATTTATAATTTCTTGTTGTTTTGTAGTGTATTTGTTCATGAAAGTATCTTCAGTATTGAATGGATAAATACGAGTAAATCCTGTGCTAGACTTTATAATTTCTGCGTGAGGATCATCTACAAAGCATACTAAGTTATCGCCGAGAGGTTCTATAAGCCTCTTAAATCTCGCAAGGTAATAGTCAAATGTTCTAGGTGATAGATGCCATTTATCCCGGCCAATATCCTTGAAAGCGGTGACCCATAGTACAGACTGGCATGACATTACAATAAACTATTCTTAATTTTTTAAGATGAGGGTCACCCATGTCATGATAAATAATTTTTAAAATGTTAATATAAAATAAATGTATCAGATTCAATTTCTGATGAATTCTGTGTACTATACTATTCCTCACTTCTACGAGACTTTGTCCGAAGCGGAAGAAGACATGAATTATATTAAACCTGAATATCCTACTAAGAGAATAATCAATTTTCAATGACTATCGACTTTTGAAAAATTTTTAAAAAACCTTGTGAAGTATCGTCCTGTCCTTTCTTGGCCTTACAGCGACACACGTGGCTCGTTATGCAATTGTACGTCTCGGTCTCGTAGGATTCGCATACTTTACAAATATATTTTGTGGCGGACTTGACCAAATTACGGCGTTGCTTCAAGGCCTTACCATGAACTCCGTACTTTTCCATTTTTTCTTAAAATTTCATAACCATCTACAAATACATGGTCACAAAACTTTAAAAGATTAGCCAGCCGGTAGGTTACGGGCACCCCACGTATTATTAAATTCTCAACCCCCAATTTTCATCGTTTTGAGTGAACGCGTGGAGTACAGGCTCGTTCTCAGGGTGACCCTTATCAAATGAATGGCTTATATGATAAATTGGCGGCTGATTGCGAGCTCTCACTTTAAAAGTTAATAAGACTTGATCCTTTGAAACCCATCATTCTCCTCATAAATTGTTATATAATTATCCCAGTCAACATATTTGAAAGTTTTGTATCCCAACTTCACCAGTTCTTCAAAAGGGGTCGGTACTCTACCTATTCCCGCGAGATTAGCATCCGTAATACTATTATGTTCAAAAAATATAACAGGTTTATACTTTTTGATAGTCTCGCGAGCCCCCATGATGACGAGCCCCTCGGCCCCCTCCACATCAATTTTCATAAAGTCGAGACCGGGCAAATTGAGAGAATCTATAGTAATCATGCTCGTTTCCTCACCACCAGTTCCGATCATCACTCCGGCACTAGTATATCCGCCGCAGGTAGAGTCGTAAGGAGGAGGACATAAAGTAATATTCTTATTTTCATGACCGACGGCGTTATTCAACACCGACATCCTGTCAGGCGAAATATTATTTATTTTTATATTTTCTTTTAAAATATCACAAAGTAATTTCTGAGGTTCAATGCATGTTATAATTGCCTCCTTGTTGAAATTTGCGTAACTTATTCCATGGCATCCTATATTTGCACCTATATCCACTATATATTTTGATTTTTCTATGTATGGCTTCAAGTAATTATTAATAATATGACCTTCAAATACTTCACCTGAGTTCATCCATCTTAATGTATATATGTTAGTACAATCCACTATAAATTTTCCGTTTCTGTTAGTGAATTGAAAGCACTTCATAATAAATAAATAAATGAATATAATTTTTAAGTGCTTATTGTTTAGAACTTCAAGTAATTCAGGAACCCTGTGGTCACTCGGTCTCCAGGAAAAACAATAGTTTAAAAAAGTTTTCAGTAAAGTCAGGGAGACTTCAGCCCCCGCCGCTTTTCAAAAGACCCACAACCCACG
>Ga0208616_1000068_pt1 | contig 36394 bp, 32 predicted proteins | sample CryBogCBE16Oct07_FD_184575 | JGI IMG/M metagenome (GOLD analysis project Ga0208616, IMG submission 184575) | Freshwater microbial communities from Crystal Bog, Wisconsin, USA - CBE16Oct07 (SPAdes) (version 2) | ecosystem: Environmental > Aquatic > Freshwater > Lake | place: Crystal Bog... | reverse complement strand
TAGACCGTATCACCTATCGGGGCTCCCAGAGTCGCCTCTTTGCCATACCGCTGGAAAAAATCAATATATTTTGTGGTCGGTTTGAGTTTGCTGATAAGTGTGAAATATGATAAGTCTCCCGTCCACTGTACGGCTGTAAAGGTGGCGAAACGCAGGAGCCACTGAATGACGGACTTGGGTGGGGCTTGTTTGAAGACGAGTGCTATAACTTGTTGGGCTACAAGGAGCAAAAATGTAGAGTATATGAAATCGCCAAATGCCAGGATGGCAAAAGGAAACTTTGAATAATATTCTTGGGTTGTTTGTCCCTTAACGACTTTTGGAATAATATAGAAACTTGCTGGCTCTAACACGGCATATGCCGCCATCCACGCCATCAGACTCTGTGGGCTAAATTGAAAGATATCAGCCATTCTATTTTAAGAAGATAAATTAGGGATTGAGGATGTCTGAGGCGCCTTTGCCACCGCCGCTGCCACCACCATCATCGCCGTTAGTAAAAGGGGAAGTGCCTAAAAATCTAGTGCGTAATAGGATTGAATTATTACAAACTGCCGAACGCGTTTCTCGTGAATATGCCGAGCTGTTTCCGATGATGCATCAATATCTCAAAGAAATACTTTATCTGGCTAAAAACATAGATAGATTTGTAATGGATTTAGAAGATCCAGAACAGGCTATATGGTTCGGCAAACATAAAAATATGTTCGATCCTGTTTTTCCAGGTATAGAACGTTACGACCAGTTTTTAGGAGTTTTGATAAAAATTATGGTACTCGATCAAACAACTCTTTATACACATGATTTACTTATGCATATTATGATATTACTTATTGGGGAAGAACTCACACGTAGTGGTACATATTCTGAACGAGCGGTCGAACAGATGGGACAAAAGTTTATGTATTTATTGGATCTTATACGTGAATTTTTCAGACGGCGTAATATTTGTCTAAATGTTCTATCCGATTCGTTAACTATCGATCCTCGTTTATTCGAATCATCAAAATACTATGGTTCTACTACATTTCTTCTACAATTTATTGCAGTTGATGAGATGAATATGGAGGATACTTGGCGGGCTTTATATATTCTAGCAAGCCAGGAGCGCCACGTTGCAAATTTATTAAAAGCAAGTGCAGAGCAGCAGTTTGAAAAAGCGCCGACTATGGAGATTAAGATGATTGCAAAAAAAGATGCAATACGATATTTTGAACTTGCAAAACGTTTAGGCGATTTTACAAGGACACTTTCTGAAGAAATGGCTGAAAATACTAAAGTAAAGACATTGGAATTAGAAAGAGGAAAGTTATCTGTGAAGGCAAAGAAGAACGCTGAAAATGCTGCCAAAGCGGAAGCAAATCGAATTGCACGTGAGGCTGCAGCAGACCTTTTAAAAGAGGAGGAAATGGCAAAAACGGTCGCCGCAGGAAAAGCCGAAAAGGAGAAGCGAAAACGTGAAGAGAAAGCGGCACGCAAAGCAGCAGAGAAAGCGGAGTTTGATCGTATTGCCGCTGAGAAAGCCGCAGCAGAAAAGGCGGAGTTTGAGCGTATTGCTGCCGAGAAAAAAATAATAAAAAACTCTGTAAAGAAGTCGAGCAACCTTCTAGCCGCCTCTATGAAAAAGCGTGCACCTGAATTGATGACATCTCCACGAGCAATATTAGCACCGGTTAAGAAAGCACCTTCAGCCTCGCCACCTGCGCCCTCTCCAGCATCTTTACCATCCTCTACATCTCCTACAACGTCTGTATCCCCACCTTTACCTCCAGCACCTCCGCCCTCCGTTTTGCCACTTCCGTCCTCAGTATCTCCCCCAAATTTCTCAAATACACCACGTGTACCAACACCCTCACTTGCCAAAATAGGATTTACTCCCTATAGTCGTCCAGCACCACTCACACGTTTCTGGGAAATGTTAGACCACAGATATATTTACCAGATTCTACATGACATATTTATCAGCACGCAAAATCCAAATACACGCTTCTATCTCAAAGGGAGTGCGGCAATACACCTATACAAACGGGCACATCGTATAGCCTTAACAAACCACACCTCAGACTATGATGCTACACTCTTAATAAATCCTGGGCTCGACAAAAAACAGTTCTATGACCTACGTTCATACATGCTAAATAGTATTATACAAAGACTTGCGGCTGGAATGAACGATCCTCGATTTAACGCTGAGGTCATTACAAAACTTCACGCGGCAGATATTCCATTCGCATCTTCATATTGGGATGCAAGTATTGGAAAAACAGTATACAATATAAAAGAGACAATACCCCTTGAATATGTAGGAGTGCCTGATAAGTTAGGTCCAAGGTTTTATACGGATACTATGAACCAGTATTCCTATGCAAGTCACGCAGCAAAACCGAGTACAAATATATTAAATATGCGTATTATACGTACACTTGTAAAGCCAAAAAATGTAACAGTACTTCAACTTTATACGAAAACAAGCCCAGAGATTAAACTGATTGAAGTAACTGTACCGTTCTACGAATACGACGAAAATGAGACTCAGATCAGTCTTGCAGCACAGTGGATAGCAGCAGCACAGGTGAATGTAATTGACGGTGTACCAGTTCTTTCATTGCCAGCACTCAAAGCCGAGCAACAGAAGTTGCGAACTCTCAAAGATGCTATGGAAATTGATCGACGCTTAGGTGATATTAATATGCTTATGCTTCCTGCTGGCGGCGTTTCTGCGCGGCGGCATACTCGACGCACTCGGCGATCCTAGATTTCTAACAAATAAGATATAAGGTTGTGTGGGTGAAAAAATTGAAACATAGTAGCGTATAGTATACGCTTTTGTGCCTCTTTGTACTCCTCTTTCACCCCTCCGTCTCCCTTGCAGATATGGGCTCTTCTTCCTCCAAGTCCGCCGCCGACGCCCGTGATGCCGAAATCGCAAGTGCGTTCGCAGATATATTCGCCGACGCTATGGAACGCGCCGACTGGCACGGGCGCCGCAAACCGACCTGGCAGCAGAGTCGCGATGAGTTTATCGTCCGTATCCACACCCACTCACTTAAATATAACCAGTAAACCTCGGTGGCAGCGTTCGTGCGGCAACGAATTCCTATTAAACAGCTTAAATTTTAGATTACGTCGCTCACACGTACGATATATCTCGCGTAGATTTGGGAACGCCTCTTCGAAAAAATTAACGTCGTGATACATCAGTATACCGTCTTTTTCCAACAGATTATCGTATACATGCTCGAACCACTCATTTGTATGAAAGTGGTCCGCATCACTAAATATAAAGTCATAGGTCGATTTGGTAGAAAAGACAAACGCTTTTTCGTCGCTTGTCACAATATTTAGGCGATTCGAATACAGGTCCATAACACCGTCAGGTATTTTGAAGTTAAAATCGAACCAGTTATCGACAAGCGTATACTCGTATTTTTGATTATTATAGGCAAGCGCTTCGAGTATAGCATCCGTACTTTCCCCGCCGCCTAATCCGAGTTCAAGAATACGCCGAGGTTTCTGCCCGTAAACGAGTCCCTTAATCGTATTTGAGTGCGCGGTATCGACTTTGACGATAAAATTATTTTTAAACATACTTAGTTAACGTTAACTCTATATGTTTAAATGAAGCGTCTCTAGAGCTGTGCCGCCAATTGTGGTCGCCCTGTGGTGAAAAGGCTGTGCGGGGTACTTAAATTCACGATATACGTCAAAAATTCCAAAGCGTTTTACGGCGCTAATTTTGAAGGGCTAGGGGTAGGTCAGGGCGCCCCCGCCGCCGCGAAGCGGCACGCCTCCTTCGCAAACGGGTGGGCTGCCTCAGTGTAAAATCGCACAGTTTTTCCCTTTGTATAGACATCAATTGATGCTCCTACATCTAGATATGTATTTGTAGGATTCGCTTTCATACACATAGGCACCCATATCTTGGAAAGAGGTCCTGCTGAGAAGCAAATAAGTTGATGTTGGAGAGGCTCAATAAACTTAAGAAGACGCGCAGTCTCCTCTTCACCCTTTTCATCCCATACATTTACAAGTTTATCGTCAATAATATGACGGTCTAATATATTGAGTTTGCTGGGTGATGTACCAGAGGTTACAACATAAAAGCCCTTTGTATACGCCTTGAGGTAATCAATGAACGGTTGCCAGTTAGAATTGCCGAAAATATTCGCATACGTTCGTTGTACCATATTAATCTTAAATTTTTCAACAAAGTCATTATAAATCGCAGGCGTACAATTCCACGGCTTGTTACACGTATTACAGGGAATACCAATGTAGAGATTTGGGTCATTGGTCTGGACTGCTTCAAGGAGTTGTTTCTGTAGAATACCACCTGTCTTGAACGTCCAGTTATCGCAGTTTGTCAATGTCTCACCTAGCATGACTGTGCGTTCACCGTCACTTGGGCGAATAATTCCAAAAGGGATTCCGTCCGTAATCTTCTGAAGTAGAATATCCAGATGCGTGCGCATAGTACCATTTTCAGGTAGGGGCTCATTCTTTAGAATTGTCAACGTGGGGTGTGAATCTGGTGCTGGCGCTGGCGCTGGTGCTGGTTCTGGCGCTGGTGGTGCTCCAAACTGCGGTACCTCGTTGAGTGCATATGCGTTTTTACCTTCCGTTTCCCAATGCTGTTTTCCAATATGAATGCTGTAAATAGAATTAAAAAAACCAGTTTGATTGCCGTGAGCGAAATACTTATTTGCATAGTCACGCTCAAAGAACTTATTTGGGCTATCGTAGTTACCAAGCTCTAGAATCTTTGATACGCGAGACATCGACGGCTGTAGAGAGTAATGCGGCCAGTAGCCACAATGCTTTCCAACAATATCATCACGCTTCTCGTGTAGAAGAAATCCAGGCTCTAGCACAATACCTCCATTACGGTCCATATCATTATACATAAGACCGTAGTTACGATTAAAGACAACTTGGTGAATATTTTTATTTTCATAATGTTCTAGATAGTGTAAGGCACGAGATACATAATACTGATTGCGGAAATATAACCAATCATCCTCCAAATGTATCCAGTACTTCGGTTTGAGTTCCTTCAACTTATTCCAAATAAGATTCATACTTTCACGATGTCCTCGCTCCGCCGGCGACTTCATATAGTAATCAAAAAACGGATAGTTTGCACGCATCTTTTGACGGTCTTCCTCGCTTGAATTATCGTCCATACAATAGAAATAGTCAATTCTATCCAAATCCTTCCAGTTATTTAACATTGAGTTAACAGTTCTCTCAAAAAGGTCGTAACGCTTACACGTTGTCATTGTTAGCATAATTTGAGGGCTTGATAGACGTGGAGTGATTTGGCGTGTTGACGGGGTTTCAAACTGAGGGCGATATACATCAATAATTTTCATTATAATATTGTTATGCTCTGACTTGAGCCGAATGCCTCTATCATTTACTCTATCAACGTAATCTAGCAAACTCTGTACGAATTTGGGGTCTTTCGGCAGATAAGGAATAACAAACTGTATATTTGTAAATAGATTCATCGTCCACCAATCAGGTGCAACATAAGCATGTTTGAATATAATTTCGTACATTTTGATACATGTATCGTAATGCTTGGTGCGCTCTCCTAAAATAATCATATAGTAAGGCAGGAAAAAGTCGTACTCCGCCTTCTTTGCAAATAACTTCTCACCGAGTTTTGCGGGATCATAATGGTTTTCGAAGAAATCCTTAATCATTGTATAATACATATAAGCCACATCAGGCATACCTTGAATACAATAGTACTTAATGAGTCTGTAGGCGCACTCTATGCGTGTTCTATCATACTTAAACGCCTCTACAAGATATGATAAACCTTCAAACGGCTTCTTTAACTGATCGTACTGATCGTATATCTCAATACACGATACATACTTCTCTTGTATCCATAAATCGAGCGTGAGTGATTTCTTATAGAATTCAATTGCTTTTTCGTGACGATTACACGAATTATAACTCTGAGCGCAATAGAAGATATAACGATTGTAAAGTGGGTCATTTTCTATAAGTGCCTTTTCTGACGCCTTCTCAAGAATTAAGGCGTCCTTGAGGTACTTATTTGGGTCCTTATTACGATCGCCCTTACGTCCTGAAATAAAGAAGTAGTCTCCACGAACATCTTGGACCGGTCCATGAGGTTCTAGACCGTTTGCGTACTCATGAAGTACACCCTTAAAACACCAGCGTTTACGATTATTAAACAATTGTGGTCGAGAATAGCGCATACCATCGTGACCTCCGAATGTAAACTTGTAATAATCTGCGTCTAGAATTTCAGGCATCTTAAAATTTCCATAAATCTCGTCATCGGCATCCCATACAAATACATAGTCTGACTTATTGTAGGCGGCTTCAAACGCTTTTGTACGGTTGTAACCGAAATCTTGCCACGCATGTTCGACAAGCTCGCCTGGAATATTACGAGACTTGAAAAACTCCTTAATAATTTCACGAGTTAAATCAGTAGAGCCTGTGTCACTAATCACCCAGTAGTCAAACTGAATATATTTGAGAAGATGTGTGAGTGTCTCTTCAATAATATGTGACTCATTCTTCACAATCATATTGAGACAAATTGTCTTCTTACCTGCCTTGAAGCCCGTGGCTTTATTGACCGTCTTTGGTACTGGAATATTTGCAATCGATTTGCCATAATATTCATTTTTATATAGATTATTTATTATTTTACCATGTCCTGATACCAAAGAGTCCAATACAGTAAATCGCGTCTTAATAAGTTCGAGTTTCTTAGCTATTAATTCGGGTGTAGGTAAATCAGTCTCGTAGCAGTAATAAAAATACTTCGCATGCTGAACGATATTATTAAAATACTCCTCAAATGTCGAGAATGAAAATTGGCTCAGACTATGCGCACCAATAACTAGATCGACAGGCTTATTCGAATACTCAGAATAATCGTAAGCTGACACATTCGTCCATTTTGTCAAATCAATATTCATCTTAGATAAATACCACTTCTGTAGCTCACAAACGTGCGGTAAATCTATTGTTACCCACGATTTGAACGGTTGCGTTCTATTTAGATAAAACCAATTGCCATAACCTCCACCGACTTCGATAACAGTCTTAAGAGGCTCTGGTAGTTTTGTAAACAAAAAGACTGACATCATAATGTGCGAACTATCTAACTGATTATAGTCTGCATAGTTCGTTGAACTACCTTCATATCCGACCGCCGGTCTATCTTTCAAAAGAGCTACATATTTTTCATAAAATGAAAGGTTTAGCTTTTTTGCTAAATATACTGACTCTTCGTGTGGCGGTTGATCGTCATTTTCTAGAAATCCAAAGATCATTTTCTCTGAGCGAAAAGACTCTAATACCTTATTCTTATCATTTGACTGCTCGAATTGTTGACTAGCACGGTTAAATACGTGTGAATAACCGTCCATATATTGCTTTAAAAAGATAAATGTTTAAATCAATGTTCGGGTAACGCAGTGGTATAAAAAAATTGAAAGAAATATATGAGAAGGGGGTAATATTGCCTTCTTCTATTTCTTAACACTATACAGATGGACGAGTCATCTTCCATTCGCCGCAAAAAGTCTGACAAGGCAAAAGAGAAGCGTGTGCGTACTCCCTACTCCTCCCAGCATGTGCGCCAGGTTGTTGCGACTGCTGCCAAGAAAACCAAAAACAAATAAAAATTTTTGTTTGTTTTGTGTTTTTATGTTTTTTTTGTTTGTTTTATGTTTATGTTTAGGGGAGCTCAATGCGGCAGATCTCGCCCTTATTGAGCGCAGGCAGGACGCGCCAGGACGACGACTGCTTGAGCGCCTCCAGCAGGTCCGCGCCGTGCTGCTTCACATCCAGCCCCGCTGCCTGCGCGTTCTTGGTGTGGACCATGATCGCGTGGACGTTAGGGTTGCCAGTGGTCTTGTTCGACCAGCAGGCGTGGAAGTGCGTCTTGATGTCGTTCAGACGCTTCAGCTCGGGCTTAGGACCTGCTGTGGGCGGCGCAGCGCCGACCTGCTGCCACTCCCCGTCTACAGGTGTAGCGACAGGAGATGCTTCAGGCACGAAATTCATGCGCAGGATACAAATCTCGCGCCGTGCGGCGATCTCGCCTGTCTGCGGCGTCTCAGGCACAATTGTGACATAGCCACGCTGCTCGGCAGGCAAGACATCCCACTTGGACGATGAATCGAGCGCTTTCAGCAGGCGGCGCTCAATCGTCGCAATGTCCTCGTCAAAGTCAGAGGAGGTGCGCGACTGCGCCAGCTTGACGCGGTGCCACTGGACGGAGTGGCGCTCAGCGCCGCCAGCGTCCTTACCCAACGGAATAAGCGTGACAGGGAAGTGCTCCCAGATGTCCTTACGCAGGACCAGCTCAGGGCAGTCCCAGCCAGCGTCAGGGTCAGGCAGGGGCAGGCAGCCCAGCTCACTCAGCGTAGGCAGAGGCGCAGGCACAGGCGGATTCAGCAGCGCCTCGTCGCCCCACGAGAAAGAGGGATCGTTCATACGAGCGTACAGCTCGTTAAAGAGGGGTGTCTCAGTGTCGGCGGACATAGTGACAGGAGGAAAGGAGGGAAAGGAGGGAAGAGAGAAGAAAGGCGATATGTTCTTCAATGAGTTTGGGGCTGTTTGATATGCTGACGCTGACAAAAGTTGTCAATTTTTTCATATGGGTGGGCGTATGAAAAAATTGATGAAATTGTCGACCTGGTGGCTGACTTTTGCCCCGCCGAACATCCTTCCCTTCCAACTCTTCGTTGTAAGTTCTTCCTTTCCAAATGTCCTCCAAGTCCGTCCTCCAGACCGAGATTACGAACCTCAAGACGGCGCTCGCCGAGCGTGACGCCAAGATTGCCCAGCTGACTGCTGCTAGCGAGGCAAAGCCCAAGCGCGCAAAGAAGGAGCGCGCGCCGAGCGACCCTACGAAGCCGCGTATGCTGACGCCGTACATTGTCTTCTGCATGTCTGAGCGTGCTAAGGCGCCTGCTGACTCAAAGCTCAAGGCGTCTGACCTCGGCGAGATGTGGAAGCTCCTCACGCCTGAGGCGCGCGCCGCGTACAAGAGCGTGCCTGCTACGCCTAAGGAGCCTAAGGCGCCCAAAACGCCCAAGACGCCCAAGACGCCTAAGGCGAAGAAGGAGCGCAACCCTGACGCGCCCAAGAAGCCGCTTTCTGGCTTTCTGCTCTTCTCACAGCAGGAGCGCGCTAAGACGCCTGACGTCAAGCTCAAGGCAGTTGACCTCAGCGCGCGCTGGAACGCCCTGAGCGACGACGCAAAGTCTGGCTACAAGAGCAGCTAAAGCACGGTTTGAAAAGTGCTTCTCCTAAAAACCACAAAATCCATAAAAACACATAAAACACAAAAAAACAAAAAAAAATTTTTCAATGTAAGTTCAATTTTTTCATATGTTTATTATGTAACTAAAAATTTTTGTTTTTGGGTTTGTGGATTATTAATGGCGGTGTTGCTGTTTAATCAGTCATAGGGTGGAGTAGCAGGGCAGTAGGGCTCAGTGGCAATACAGCCGTACATATCATACAGGTGGGCATCAGGCGACCTGTGACCGCACTCGTAGTAGTCATCGTCTACTGCGTGCATGTGCTCGCCCTGGCATTCGCTATCAGCGCAGCTGTGCGTATCTATCTCCTCCTCTTCCTCCTCAGGAAGAACAGCAAGAACGCGCATGCTCTGTGAGAGCGCAGCAACAGCATCAGGAGCAGCAGCAGGGACAATAGGAGCATAATGAGCGGCGAGATACTCCTGTAGGCGCCCGTATTCTGCTTCGTCAATTGCCTGCTGGTCTGCCAGGTACATTTCAACCTGGCGCATTTCGTCGTCGTGGAGGGGTGGCGAAGTAGAGTGGATGTGGGGAGGGAGGGAGGGAATAAGGGACATTCTGCGCGAGTTTTGCGAAGAAGAGGGGTGTGTGAGGGAAGCCAATTGTTGTGCTCTGACTGGCAAATCATATCAATTTTTTCATATGGGGTGGTGATATGAAAAAATTGATATGACATATTGTCCCAGTATCAACTTTTGCCCCCGCCAACACATACTTACAACACACCTGTTGAAAGTCTTCCCTTCCTCCTTACAAGATGTCTAAGACCACTCTTGCCTCCCTCCAGACCCAGGTCACCGAGCTGACCTCCCAGTTCGCGGCGCTCCTCACGCGCCTGGACGCCCACGCTGCTGCTGCTGCGCCTGCTACTCCTGAGAAGCAGAAGAAGCAGAAGAAGCCGCGTGACCCTGACGCACCCAAGCGCCCTGCTGGTGCGTACGTGCTCTTCTGCGCGGCAGAGCGCGCAAAGACGCCTGAGCTGAAGCTGTCGCTGACTGAGCTCGGCGAGCGCTGGCGTGCGCTGTCTGACGCGCAGAAGGCGTCATTTAAGCCTGCTGCTGCCGCGCCTGCTGCTGCGCCTGCTAAGAGCGCAAAGTCTCCTTCAGAGACTAAGGGACCCAAGCGCGCGCTCAACCCGTTTATGCGCTTCCAGGCGAAGCGGCGCGGTGAGACGCCTGACACAAAACTCACTGCCAAGCAGCTGGGCGAGGAGTGGAAGGCACTCTCTGCCGAGCAGCAGGCAGAGTACAAGACGCCTCCTGCCAGCGACGCCGAGAGTAGCGACGACGGCGACGACACCAGTGATGCCGAGTGATAGCGCCACAAAACACCCAAAAACAAAATAAAAAAATACAAAAAACTCAAAAAAAACAAAAAAAATTTTTAAATGTACTTCAATTTTTTCAGATATTAAAGCATATGAAAAAATTGATTGAGTCTGTTTTACTCAGTGTAATAATTGCCACACATACAGCCCTTTCTAAGCAATACGCAAAGAATGTCCTCCCCTTTTCCCTCCATTTCCTGCTGGCGCTGCCAGGGGTCTTTCCACCCACGCAATACAGTGATCCTTGTCTGCGACGCCTGTGCTGAGATTACAAACAAAACTGCTGAGTCAGCAGTGAAGAAGTGCCGCGCTATCGAAGACCAGGTGCGCGCCGAGCTCGGTGCCCCCTTACGCAAGCGTGTGCGCCGCGCGTTTGAAGCCCAGTACGCCGACTTGCTGGACTAAGCTGCTTTTCCTTCAACGTAAAAATACTCAACAACCACGGTATTTTTACACTGTAGACTCATATGAAAAAATTGAACCACGCAAACAAAAATTTGTTTTGTTTTGTTTTGTGTTTTATGAGTTTTTGTTGGTTTTGTTGGGTTTTTGTGAAATATCCATTTTAGCGAGTTGTGCGCGGTCACTCAGCGTCGCTCGCAGCAGCAGGCTTGAACGCCGCCTTCTGTGTGTCAGACAGGGCGTTCCAGCGCTCACTCAGCTCGGCGACCTTGATCTTGACGTCAGGAGTCTTAGCGCGCTCTGCCGCACAGAAGACGAGATACGAGCTCAGCGGGCGCTTGGGAGCGTCAGGGTCACGCTCCTTCTTGACGCGCTTGCCCTTCGCAGCAGGGGCAGCGTCGGCGGCAGGCGCCGCAGTTGACAACGCGTCCACGCGCGCAACAAGCGCGGCGAACTGCGTCTGGAGCTCAGTGATCTGAGTCTGGATGGAAGCAAGGGTGGGCTTGGAGGAAGACATTTTGGAGGAAGGAAAGCTTACAACGAAGAGTTGGAAGAGGGATGATGTCGGCGGGGGCAAAAGCTGGACGGTGGGACGATTTCTTAATCAATTTTTTCATATGACAGGACGTATGAAAAAATTGATATGGCTCGCGGGTGATAGGAAAAGACCTGCTTTCTTATCACGCAATATGTTTCACACGAATCAGATGCTCTCCGCCACGCGCATCCGTGACTCCTTCCTTTCTGGCACGCTCTGTGCCCTTCTTGCCGCAAAATGCCAGTCAGGCAAGACCGGCACATTCCAGAGCCTTATTCGGCAGATGCTGGACGCCGCCGACGTGACGCACGCATATATCCTCTGTGGCAGCTCTGAGACGGAGCTGAAGAAGCAGGCAGTAGAGGACACGCGGGCGGCGAACGGTGACTACTACGACGCTGGGCTCATTGAGGTCATCTTCCACCAGGACTTCAAGCACGCCAAGCTGGACGTCGTCAATGCACTCATCATTGTGGACGAGTCGCATATGGTCCAGACAAAGGGGCAGCAGCTCCACCTCTTCCTTGCCACGTACGGCATCTTCCTAGACGGCAACCCCAAGACGCTGGAGGAGAAGAACGCCTACCTGCTCTCAGTGGACGCCACCCCGTACTCCGAGATCGCTGCGCTGCGCGAGGAGGAGACGCTCTTTCCCAAGCATGTGGAGGAGCTGGAGCCAGGTATGGGCTATTACGGACTTGCCGAGTATGAGCGGGACGGCGCGCTACTGCCGACATTCCCTATTGCCAAGGCACCTGAGCGCTTTGAGTCGCTGCTGCTGGACGTGGGTTCTAAGTATGTGCTGTTGCGCCTGAACCGCAGTGAGGCAAACAGGGAGAATGAGGCGGTGCTGCGGTCCATATGCCGTGCGCGTGGCTTCCCTGTGCTGCTCTACACGGGTGAGAAGACGGAGATTGCTGTGACGCGCGCAGAGCAGAAGCGCTTCGCTCGCAGTGGACGCAAAATCGGCTGTCTGGAGGACGCACCTGCTGCGACCACCGTAGTCATCGTGCGGGGGCGGCTGCGGGCGGGCAAGGTAGTACCCAAGCAGCACGTGGGCTTTGTGTGGGAGGGCGCCAGCAAGTCCAAGACTGACGCACTCGTCCAGGGGCTGGTGGGGCGAATGTGTGGCTACGTTTTCGGCGACCAGAAGCCGACGCTGTATGTGCCAGTCACGGCGCTGGTGCCTGACGAGCTAGGGCTGGTGCTCTGCGGAGACCTGCCAAAAACGGCGACAAATCTGCGGGCGTCACAGATGACAAACGGTAAGTCCGTCTTTTCGACGGCATAATGTCAACCAAAAATTAAAAAAACAAAAATTTTTAAATGCCTATCTCTACACCTTGTAAATCGCCTTCTGTGCGTCCGTGAGCGCCCTCCACTGTTCTGCTAGGTTCCTGGTTTGTAGCTTCTGCGTAGGGTTTGCCTTACGCTCCTCGTCGCAGAAACGCATATAGCCGGTGAGAGGCTTCTTTTCCTTTACATGCGCTGGAGCAGCAGTCGCGGCAGCAGTCGCCTTCTTTGTAGGCTTGGCAGCCTTTGGCTCCAGCTTTCCTAGTGCGTCCGTAAGACGCTTCTGTACCAGGGCAAGCTCTGTCGCCATATCCGTAACCTGCGCCGTGAGTGATTCTAGAGTTTGAGGAGACGTTGACATACTAGGGATATGCTGGGTTTCAAACAAGAAACTGGCTGTATCAATTTTTTGAAGGGTGTCGCGCTGGGCGTCAGTCATATGAAACGTGACGGGCTGCGCCCAGTAGGCGTAGGGGGTGGCGGTTGTGGTGGCACGTGGGCTGGCAACAAGCTTTCTAAGTCCAACAAGTTTGCCGTTGAGACCTGGCTGATTACGAGCATGGCGCTTCCACGCCCACTCAAATTGTAATGTATTCGACCAGTCGGGAAAGCCTGATACATAGAGCGCCTGCGTCCATTGCTTGCCCTTGGTTGCCTTAGCGCCGCCGGCAAGTTCGCCATTATGCTGCTTCAGGCGATGTGCTGGGTCATTCGTAGCACCAATATATGTTCTATTGGTTCCAGGAATGTAAAGCAGATAACAGTAGTTCATCACCGTCTAGTGTGTCTACGTCTATGGCGTTTATATATTCGCCGTCTGTACTTACGTGTTTTGCCACCACCGCCGCGTTTTCTTATAGGTGTCGGGGCAAAGGCGGCTCGTGTAGTATTTGATGGCAATGAAGGCATTGCTGGCACAGTAGGCAATTCGGGCATAGGCGGCAGGGTCGTTGCTGCCTTGATTTTGTTGTGTGTGTTTGCTATTGCCTTATTTGCCCCTGACGCTTTTGCTGCAGCACCCAAGGGATCCACTTTGATAGCGTTGAGTTTTGCTAAGGCTTTGTTTGCACCAGTTTTCTCCATTACTGTATTGGCAAGGTCCTCTTTAATTGCTTCTGCCGTAATAGGTGGCGGCGGGGGTCCTTTATCTTCACCAACTTCGGGTACATAATAATCTAGCCACGTTTGTAGAGTCGGCAGGGGCTTGAATGTATTAATAATACGTTCGCGGTTTACAAGATAACGTGAATACTGTTTTTCTATTCCATTGGCGAACATATTCAAAGTCGCGCCAATATCAAACGGAATCGCGACAAGAATTAGTTTGAAGGCATCACCGGTTCGTTTTCGTGATATACTTATAATCGCACCAACGAACGCCATATAGGCTGTTATGATATCAGCAATGATTGTACCTGTTTCCGCTGCCGGACCCGCTGCTAAACCAGCTGTAAGAATACCTCCTACAAATCCTGCACCATAATGCATTATCACTTCAATTCCCTCGCCTATAGCAGGAATATTTGTTGTTAATGTATCCAGTGCCATACTTATATACGGTCCAAATAAGTCCATGTGTTCCAAATTATACATAAGATAGAAATACCACCATATACCGTCCCATTTTTCGGAAAAATGGAGATAAAAGGGGGATTTTTCATAAGATTTATAAAGTGAATGAAAGACCTTTTCCCAAAATTCTACTTGGTGGGGTGGCTCCTGATATCCAGGACGCTGTGTTGCACCAAACATATCATCTTTAGGATTATAACCTGGTTTGGTTGGGTCACGTAGGGTAATGGGTGGTGGGGTTGATTTATCTCCTCCATGTTGTACGGAGTGGTGGATATTTGGTATTGTATTATGTCGTAAATTAACAAGGTTCATAATTACTGGCATATCCATCTGCGAAAAAATAGGCTTACCATTCTCTGTAACATTTCGAGCAAGCGTTGCAGGAGATACATTCCTGTGCTTATCTAAAAATCGGTATAGAGTGGAGAATTTACTGAGTTCATTACTAATATTAGGAAAGCGGGAGCCGGTTGCTTCATTCGCTACCATATATGCATGTGGATCTGGTTGCGCAATTTTCAATTCAAAGGTATTCGGCATACCTTCCCTATTTATATAGTTTTTTTTGGTTTTTGGTTTTGTCTACTCATAGTCGCGGATGGCGAGCCCCACTGGGAAGCGCGGGATGCCATCCTCCGTGAGCTCCTGAAAGCGCACCGTCAGCTTCTTGCCGACCGCCTTGGACGCCGTCTTAAACGCTTCCTGACGCTCCTCGTGTGTGCCCCTAGGGCGGACGCTGAATGTCTTGTGGTCCTTAGTTTCGCAGGTCCAGATAACACAGCCCTTCTCGATGCCGTCACCCTCCTTGAAGCCCACAATCTTGTACTCATCGTCCTTGAACTCCTTGTACTTCTGGAGGTCGGCAGAGCGATGTCCCACCTTGTAGAGTCCCGCCTTGTTGCGTAGGATGAGTCCCTCATAGCCGTCGGCAACATACTCGGCGTGGAGCTTTTTGACGTCGTCCAGATTGTTAGCGATGTCGGTCGGCAGGAGCTTGAGCGCGGTGAACTTGTTCTTCTTGAAAAGGTCGGTCAGGTAGGCATTACGCGTTTCGTTTGTGCCGTCCATGACCGTGTCGTAGACACAGAGGTAAATCTGCGTCATTTTTGGAGCGTCTGCCGGCTTGAGCGTCTCCTTCTTGACAAGCCCTACAATCTCCTGAAAGTTGAGCGTGTCACTATAGAGCTCGCCGTCCAGAATCGTGACCCCGTTGGGGACCAAAGGACCCTTCGGCAGACTGTTGATCTCAGCGCGAATGTGGTCCATGTGCGGGAAAGCCTTGCCCGTGCGCGAGAAGAGACCCTTGCCCGAGATAGCAAGGCAGCGTACACCGTCCAACTTGCGCTGTGCGTAGCACGGAAACTTGATGTCCTTGCCACGCTTGTTGTAGTCGTGGGCAAGCATCGGGTGCGGAACGCCGCCTGCGTCTGTTGCCGCCTTGGCGTTCTTCTCGGCGCTTGGCTTAACGGACTTGACGCTCTCCTTGTCGGAGTCACCCGCCTTTTCGCCCATTTCAGGCTTCTTCTCCGTCATACCGCCCGCCTCGGTCTTCTTCTTCCAGTCGCTCTGCGCCTCATTGACCGCCTGCTGGACGGGCGTTGTCTCATTCTTCTTGCCAATGTTCTTACCCACAGTGACAAGGCGAGTGTTTGTCTGGAGTTTGCCATCCAGGTAGCCGTGGGTGGTCGTAATCGCACCGACGCCACTCTGGTCCTCAACTTTGATAGACCACATCTTGATTTTACCTGTAGACGCCTTGCCGTACAGGGTGGGAAAGGAGGGGATTACGGAGGACATTATTTATGTTGGAGGAGGAAAGTGTATAAATGTTTTGTACGCAGTCAAATACGTACAAAGCATCCTACTGAGTTTCAATTTTTTCAAGTGCGTCGGCGGGTTCTGCGTCCTCCAAGATAGGTCGGTCCAGCATTTTTAATAAGATATTTAGCAGTCTTTCCATCTGTTAAAAAACGGGATGAATACGGATCCTGCTGGACGTTGACAATCGCGTTATTTGGAATTACGTTTGTACGTCTAGATTTACGGGTATGACTGCGTCTTTTTGCCATCTATACTATATTTGTATTTTTTGTTTTCTTTCGCATCTCTTTATTTTGAACAATACGACGACCCGTATCTCGTCCCCACTTTTCAATCGCGGTCACATATTCCTCTGTGGAATAACGCCCACCAGGTCGTTGCGTGTTTGTAAGTTTTGCGGGAGTAATATTTAACGACTTTGCAAGTTCAGCAATTTTATCGTGGTCGTCAGGAATAATAATATCATTTACTGCATGAAGTTCATGTGTCGTCAAAGGACCTCGTGGATGTTTAAATGTCAATGGAGTTGCGGATGTTATCTTATAACGATTACGAATATGAAGCGGAATAAGATCCTCCATTGTAGTCGGGCGTTCCCAATGCGACCAATCTGTCTTACACATCTCAGTCATATGACCGGTTTGGAGGCATCGACGGCAAGTAATCATATCTTTAATAGGACAATTATCATGTTGGACGTTTTGTCCTCGAATAACTTTACAAGTCTGACAGGGCAACATACTAGGGTAGCGGAGGTAAGAATTTAAAAAGCCCTACGGGCACGTTCAATTTTTTTATTATATACACATTGACATACAACAACCACAGCAACATACAATACAATCGTCCTCTATTTTTTCCTCTTTTGGTTGACCTGTATTTGTATCATGTATCGTACAATACATCTTACCGAATCCTACACGATTATTACAGTTTGTATGTTTACATAATATTGGATTTGTATTTACAACCGAAGACTGTGAAATAGGTATTGAAGTAGTAGATCCCATTCTATTTATATGAATAAGCGAAAAATTTGAAGAAACCGTTGTCAATCTTTCTGTTTGTAATGCTCTCCCCTGATTTTTATACACTTAATAGACATACTGAATTCGTCTTCCCCCATGATAACTGCGACCATACTACGGATGAAGAGTTGAAGGAGTTGCTCTTTGGATCTTATCACTTGCCTGAGTTTCTAACAAAGTATTATGTGTGTCGGCTGGGTGCGGATGCAGCGGGATCCGTGGCAGATATTGTTAAGGGGTTGCAGACGGATGAGGACTTTGTGTTGGCGGCAATTGGGTACTTGCGGTTCAAGTTTGTTTTGGAGGTACTTCACGTACAGTCTCTTATGAAGAAACTACGTGATATACCGTTGCGTGTAGCAGTAGACCGCGGCGACTGGCTCAAAACAGGTGTTGCGGACGAGCGGGTCTGGCGCATTGACTGCCTGGCGACATGGCTCTTTAACTATATGATTCTTTCGGTAGAGGCGCGGTGCTCTGGGATTGTGGGAGCTCGGCTCATAGAGCCAATGCGTGCCGGACTTACCACGATGAATAAGGCAATTCAGAAGGTTCGTGCTGAACCGTGCGATGGTCGCTATGTATGGCGCAATGTCCCGCCTTACGATCTAGTAGCGTATCCCTTTCTTTCGCTTATCAAGGGTTTATGGGACGCTGTTCTGCCGCTTGTGACGACGGACTTTACGGGTCTTGGCGGGTGTAGTACCGTTACAGGCTGGAGTCTCAACTCGCCCAATAATTGCGCAACCGATGCGCTTACCTGAATGTCCTGTTGTCACACTATCTTCAAACGGTCCACTTCCTAAGTCGTCCTCATCTTCGTGAATAATTACTGAGCGCCCCCATAAGTCTTCAAGAGTGACACCTTTCAGAATATAAGTTACTTCATCGCTGGGTCCCTTCAGATTACCTAAATCGCCAGTATGACGGTCTTTAACACTGTTAGTTGGTGGACCCCCGTGGGATTTTTTGGGTCCTAGATGAAAGTGGTCGCATGCTGCCTTACAACCCTCGCCTCTCATATCACCCGCCTTATGAATATGGAATCCATGAAGACCTTTCGGGAGTTCGGTGAAATTTGCGTGTACTTTTGTGCCTGTAGGAGTTGGTGAAAAATTGACCTCGCCGGTGATGCCATTGGTGCCTGTAAACAAGGCGACAGCCATTCTACTATGTCTGATAGTATTCTTATTAATATGATCTTAAACGAGGACAACGGTCTTGAAAATACATGGATTATTTATACAGTCTTTGCGTGTCTAACATTCGGATATTATATCTATTACAATCTATTTGCCGCATTTCTATATGCGGGAATTACGCTTGAACTTGCTCTAAGAGTTCTGGACTTCTTTGTAAAGTCCGCGCTTCACTGGGCGTTTCGACGCCGGTATCCAACTATGGCGGCAATCTAGGTTAAAAATTTGATACTACAATGTGGCTTTTTAAATAAAGTAAACATGGACTATTTACTCTATGCGCTCAATATCGGATTTCTTTTCGGAGCCGGTTATTATGGGTATATTATTCACGAGGAGATTGAAGCATTGCGACTCCGTATTGTCCAACTTTCCTCGGCATGCCAGCTCGCCGAAATCCAAACAGGTCGCCCGTACTTTACCTCTCTTGGCAATAAACTGGCATCCTGCGAGGTAGCAACACGTGTCTACGAAGTCGCCAAAGAACGGCTCCAAATGCTAGACGATACACAAAATTAGTTGTCTCAAATAGGAAGAATGACAACAGCCCATTTAATACCCCTCGGATTCGCAACCGTTATGGCAATTATAGACTCAATAGGACTCGGTTTACTGAAACAAATATCGACAAAGGCGGTAAGTTTTTCATTTATGCCTATCGCAGCCCTTATCTACGCCATACAACCTTTTATTTTCTTACAGTCATTGAAGTTTGAATCGATGACGGTAATGAATATCTTATGGAACCTTACAAGTGATATTATAGTGACGTTTGTAGGAATATTCATCCTCGGCGAACAAATAGGCTTCCGTAAAGCGCTTGGTATAGTCTTCAGTTTTATCGCCATCTATTTATTCACCTTTGAGGACGGTCATAGCCCCTTAGAAAAGTATTTTGCTAAGATGTGTAATTTTACGACTTAAGTACATCTGCGAGATTCTTGACCTCGTCCGCCCAGTTGTATTTTAAAACTGTCTCCCGTGCCGCTCGACCGTGTGCCTCTCTGAGGTCCGAATCGAGCAAATACTCTTCGGCAGCGATTGCTAAGTCCGTTGCGTCGACAATCTCGCTTTTTCCACCAATAATACTCATCGAGAGCGGTATATAGAGTTCATACTTAGGCAGGACACACATCGCATTCTGGTTAGGAATACAGAAATCGCAGAATCCCCCAATATACGGAACAACCTGAGGAATACCGACACCCATTGCCTCAAACTGGCAGAGACCAAAACCTTCCCCGTCAGCGGCTGTAATTCCAACATCGCTCATAGAGTAGAGTTCATTAATAACAGTATCGTCCCATGCCATAGAATGTTCGGTTACCATTAATTTATGCTGGTGATGCTGAGGGACCATCCCAAGGCGAACAAGTTCGCGTATATAAATCTCCCTAATTGCAAAGCCTCCCAATTGTCCTGCATCACATACTTCTAACAGAGCCAAATGCTTCGTAGGGTACTTTGCCACTAATTGAGCGAAGGCTTGTATGACAATATCGTGTCGCTTTCGCGGAGTATTACGATTCAAGTTTAGAAAAAGAAATAGATGTTGAGGAATATTGTGCTTTTTACGCATAGCGTCGCGATTAAGGGGCTTAAAGACATTTGGCTCAAATCCGTGGCGCAAGATATGAATCGGTTTTGTGATACCCTGCTGTTGTAGAATAGTTCGCCAATAGTCTGTAAAGGCAAAATACATATCGGCATCTTTGTTGATACGGTCCAGAAGTTCTGGACGTTGTATCTTATACACTTGGTCAAAATAGATGATAAGTTTATATGTCCGTTCTTCTGGTTTGACTTGTTCCTCTAATTTATCCAAAAAACGGCAAATAATACTTGCATCATTATAAATCATTATGTAGTCGGGTTTCACTTGACGAACATAATCTGGTAATTGACTGAATCCAAATCCCTGCTCTGACTGGTCCTTCTCGTGTGGAAAAGGGTCGTATACGTTTACATTTGGTGGATACATACGATTCGCTTGCTGGACTTTCACAAAGTTTTGGAAGGCAAAATGATAGATATCCAACCAAGGATACTTGGCAAGTTCATGAATTATATTATGCGTAACCTTGCTGTAGCCAGTTGTCTGGTTTGTATGTGTACCAACAAGCATAAATTTTACTCGTTTTTGGGTAGGAGCAGCATTCGGTAGCTTCGCTAGAAGGGATTCTAGATTTGTAAAATTTGACATTTAGCGTCTTATGATAGTCTATGTAAAAGTCTTTATATGTCATCCGCGGCGGTCGAAAGGAAGGCAAAAATTCCGCGGGCTTTGCGCGAACAGGTATGGCTTGTATCCGTAGGTACCAAATATGAGGCAAAATGTACCATATCTTGGTGTAAAAACCGGATAAATGTATTTGATTTTCACGTCGGTCATAATAAACCGGAAGCAAAAGGCGGTAGTTTAGATATCAAAAATCTAAATGCTATTTGCGCTCGTTGTAATCTTTCTATGGGAAGTCAGTATACAATTGATGAATGGAATAAGTTATCAGCACAAAGTGGACGTTGTGGCTGCTGGGGTTAGTTAAGAACTGACTTAATAGTATCCTTGACCTCTGCCTTTTTTGCTTGCCACCACGTCGCTAGAATTTGGCGATGATCCTCCATTACAGAAGCATTCTGTGCTAATACTGGTAGAATTTCTGCTGCCTTATCCCACGAAGGAAATGATAAAATAGGATGCTTGCCAAGAATATCTACATACGTATCCTTTCCCTCAGGTACATAAACAGGAATCGCACCCTGCTCTAACGCTTCATAAAGGCGAAACGACTCCAAAGAAGCAAAACCACTGAAACACGGTACAAACTTTGTCTGCTGATTTAACGTATTGTATTCGTTCGCATTCAGTTTTGCTGGAGCACTCCATGTTGGACGGTCCGCAAGCTTGAAATTGCCTGTGCGCTCCAGACTATGAATCGCCATGCTGCGTCCTGGACGGTCCATAGATCCGGCAAACGACCATAGATACTGACGCTCCGCAAATGCCGGTGTTTTACCAACAGAGGTGCGACCATTCGCATATCCAAGAGGGAGGAAAGTTACCTTCTTAGTCGGTAGATTTGGACGGACATAATTGCGAATAATATGCTTGACTGCCGGTGATGTATAATATTCAACAGGATCTTTGCCAAACTCATCACCCAAATGGAGAATTGTCATTTGTCTACCTATCTTCTCGAGACCACTGGCAAATCCATTGTAAATATAATCAAGTCCTGACTCACCTGGAATATTCAGAAAAAGTAAAATAGGATTTGGTGTATTTACAAGTTCATCAAACGAGTGGAGAGGGAGCCATCGAATAGGCTTTGGAAAGACGGCATTTAGCCAATCATTTTCTAGAAGTGCGTTTATATTAATTGTCTTAAGGTAAAAAACAGAAATAGTATCTGTAGCGGACTGCGTTAGCGACTGGGCTACACCTAGCTTTCCAACAATCTTACCCCATACTGCTGTATTTGATAGATCGAACCTGCGCTTGAGATTTGTGTAAATATCTGCCTTGTATTTCATAAACATCTCATTCTCGGACACGATAAGTTGTTCGAACATTCCATGATATGTCTTTGTAGCATCAAAATTCACTGGAGACCATGACGAAAGCATAGCATCTAGGGCAGGCTTGAACTCTGCTTCATTTTTCAGAATTGTAGCTTGTAGAAGTCGATTCCACACTAGAGAGAAATCTGCGGTAGCAGGGGCAGGTGCGGGTGCGGGCGCAGGGGTAGAATTGTCAACTACATTATAGGTCTGCGACTGAATATTCTTGGTAATAACCGAAAAGACCTCTTCCTTAGAAAAGCACTCTGTATTATTCCATAGGTCACTGTCAAAGTTATCTACGCGATTAAAGTTATTAAAATCGGATTTCTGATATACAGGGTCGTTCTCCTGAAAACACGTGGCAAGTAACGGTGTCGTAAAATAAATATTAAGGAGATTATCACCGTGATTGACAATCATATGATCGCCACTTGTAAAAATACCCTTCTCCTTTACAAGTGTAATCAGTTTACGAGCACCGCTCTGTGTAAGTACATATGCATAGTTACAGAAATGAAAATAGCGACGAGGAGTGCTTGAGTAGAGAGTGTTTGGTGCGACTCTACCAAAGTATTCATTCACCTTCTCAGCCACTTGGGGGAATCCTGCCTTGTTCGGTGGAAGAATACCACCCAGATAGATAACATCAGCATCGGCAGGAATATGCTTCGCCGCAGTCATCCACCTTAGAATCCAACGGTCAAACAGAACAACATCATCTTCCATAATGAGATACGACTTTGCGAGTTTATCGTTTGCGAGCTTTTCCCACAATGTCAAATGAGAAAGCGCGCAACCCATAACCGACTTCTTCCAGTTAAAATCATTATTACGGAAACAATGTGCGAGTTCAGGCGTCAAGGTCAGTGTACGACCATCCGTCGCCTTCATTAAGTATACACGATCCTTAATATTTTTATGTGTCTCCTTGAACTTCTCGAGTCGGTCCTTACGACGTTCAAGATTAATAACATACGCCTCACCAATACCATCGGTAAAAGGGGCAATATCCTTAAAGTTTCCACGATGAACGTAAAATGGAGTGCCCCACTGCTGTGCTGTACGCATAGCACGGTCACAGTAGAAATCCTTGAGAGGCATACGAGGCGCACCAGCACGCTGGGTAAGAATACTGAGGATGGACTGGTCGTGACGATGACCTAGGCAGACCTCGGAATATGGACTCCACTTCTCACCGACAATAATCTCAGGCTTATCCTCTGCAAGCCCAAGTGCTTGGCGATGAACGGAATTCATATATTTTCCACCTGCCTTATATCCAATACAACCCGCCCAAATCTGATTCGCTTTGAGTTCTTCAGAGGTGACCTGAAGTTCCTTACAAAAGGTTGGATGACACCAGCGTTCATTCGTCTGCTCGCCATCATCTAAGATAAAGATATCATTCTCCTGAATGGTCGACCATACCGAAGTAATAGGAGAAGCAAGTGCGACGCCTGCATCTAAATAGAGTATAAGCGTCCCTGCCGCAACCTTAAGTGCCGCATCAACTTGAGCCCATAGTTTCCAGGCAAAATGTTGCGGATTCCAAAAGTCTTGCCAAGGTCCGTGCTCCTCTGGAAACCGCCGAATCTCTGTCACACCGTTATCTGTAAGTAGTTTATAATGCTCCTCTGTAACATCACGCCATACATATACGACTCGCGGAATATCTGGCTCGTACGACTTTATGTAAGCTACAAGATTGAGCGCTGCCTCAATATACCGCGCAGATGCCGCGGTTATAAATAGGCGAGACGATGATTGAGCGACTGCTGGCTGCTGAGGCTGCTGCTGGATCGACTGGGTCGGCGTCTGGTAGAGAGGTGACTGTAAAGGCTGCGGCTTCGGAATTGTAGGGTAAGACGCATATAACTCTGAGTAATTCATTGTTTCATACATTTTACCAAAACTCTCTGCTTTAGCCCAAGAATCGACAGTTACATCTTTATCTAAAATAAGTTTAAAAATACGCTTACCTACGTGTTCCATTGTCTCTTCACACCGTAGTTTGCTATTAGAAGAAAGAGCCGGCAACGATGCCATCTTGCGCCATAAATCTGCATCATCGTCAACCTTTTTCACCGCCTGAATAAGGTCCTCAGGCTTACTAATTTGATTGGCATTGATAAATCCAGCCGAATCAAAATCGCGGTCAATAAACGAATCACCCCAATAAATAGGAACCGCGCCCGCCACCTTTGCATGGAAGAGTTTCTCAGTCGTATAACCAGGACCTGCCGAATTTTCATACGTAATCGCAAACTTATAATCCTTATAAAATTCAACCTTTGCTAACTCTCCACCACCGCCACCTAGACCCGCCGGAATAGGACCCTCAGGACGATTACAAAATAGACGTCCCGCCGAATCAACCTTGCGCCATCCATTTAGCACCTGAAAGGATGCATTACGATTATTATTGTTTGGATTTGTCGCTACAAAGGCGCAGAATTTACTCTTATTGTTGATAACGTCAGGGTCAACCGTTGTCGCCGCTTGAAGCGAGACAGGACGCGGGTTGACAATCTTTGCCGGATCGCCGCCAAACCAATTGATTTCAATCATCCATAAAGGCAGACGGATATAGTTCGACGATGTACTATACTGAAATCCAAGGCTTAATACAATATCAGAATCTTTTGGTGGCGGAGTATTTTCACCTGTAAACCATACTTTACTCACACCAGGATACGCCTTTTCCTGTCCCTTGCTAAGTGGTCCATAAATAACAAGATTAGGATGTTTGCTATCCAAAACAACGGAAATATTGTTTGTAACGCCAATCCACGACAGCAAATACATAAAAAAGTTATACTTCGGTACAAATTCACTCCATAGTTCACAGAAATGTACGCGCAACTCTTTCTTAGATACTGACGGACTCGAAGGCTGAAGCGGAATTTTTACAGGAGCCATTGCGCGTTTTAAACAATCATTATAATCCGATGATAATGCAACCGGTGAAAAGCGCTTGACAAGTTTTAGATTAAATGCACTATGCGCAGCTGGGTCAAATAGACGCGCTCCCTTTTTATAATCATCTTTGAGTTGCCCCCACATGGCAGTCGCATCCAGAATCTGATTGAGTTTATATCCATAAGGAGCGCCAAGCTCTGTTAGAAGTTCACAGTTGTGGATAAGAGGAATACCAAGATAGAGAGCATCGAGCAAAAATAGTTTGAGAGGACGAAATCGCTGGTGAGCAATAATAAATGCTTTCTCCATTCGTAAATCTGGTAGTCGTATACGTGGTAAAATCGAACCACTAATATCAGGCACCAGTAAATTTTTAATAATATTTGTCTTAAAAAACTCGCTTGACTGTAATTGCTCGCCATTATGAACGTTAAACCGCACAGGGTCTCCTCTTACACGTATCTGTGTAAGAATATTTAGCGGAATATTACAGTGGCTTGTATTACTGAAATTATTTTCAACAATACGTGCGCACCAAGATACAGAGGGATGAGTGGTACTATTTTTTAATACCATAGCATCAACCTGTTTTGCCGACTCCTTCCATTCAGGAATAGTATTTTCCTTACAAAAAATATCAAGCGCTTGAGGATTCCATAAAAAAGGCACTTGGATAACCTGGACTCCTGACAAGAATTCAAGATAGTTCACATCTTGGACGGAATACAAATCGTACGTCATAATGGCAGTAATGTTCTTAAAAGAACGCTGTGTGGGATTCCAAGGATAGACGGACGATTCAATATCGTGAAATACAGGTGGCTGGTTAACCCATAGAATTCGATGCTTCGCTACTTTGAGTCGGTCTTCTGCCGGCATATGCCAGACGACTTCAATAAGAGCATCAAATGTATCGGATGTACTAGGGTCCCACGCCTTGCGTTTTGGCAAAACATCCTTTAACCCTTTCAAGTCCATAAACCAGTCCGGCTCGCCTTTTGGATATAGAAGTGTGACATCATATTTCGCATCCGCAAGCGTCTTTGCTAGCGAACATGCGACTTGGGGGATACCCCCGCTAAAATAACTATGAAGAAATCTTACAGTAACTCCCACTTTCATAATGGTCTACAAGATGTCTTACTCGTGGTTTTTAAACCGCCTTCGTTTTGGTTGGAAGGACCGCAGGAGCACATATTTTGTTGCTCCGCGAAGGGATTTTAAAATAGTAATATTATAAATGGTTGACGCATTTTATAAATGCCCGATTTATAGTTTGCCGACGGCAGGGGCAAGAGGGGACCCTTGGGGTGCCGGCGCAGGCGCCGCGCGCTGAAAGAGCAGCTCCTTCCAAGTCTCAACGTTCTTTGGATTATAAATCGAAAAGTGTGAGGTGAGTTGCTTCACCTGTGCTGCGTAAGCGACTTTATTTGTATTATGATACTTAATAATCCTATCTATTTGTTGGGCGCCCATGTGAAAGTCATTACCGTCATAGTAATAGCCGTACTCTTTAAAACGCTTAATATTGTGGACAACAGGGAAGCCCATTGTAATAAATTCAAGGAAACTATAATTATATTCATTATTGACCTGATGCATAATAATAATCGCCGACGGAAATGCCTTTACAAGATTGACAATATGCGCTCGTGGAGTCAGTTGTAACTTATTGTCCTTGTAGAGTGTAATATTTGGCAAGACCGACGATTGATAATAAGAATTTTGTTTAAGGCGTTCACCATTAATCGCAATCACTTGTCCCACACGACGTGGATGCTGGCGGTAATACGCTTCAGCGACCGTAATTGGAATAATCGAATTCTTTTGAAAACTAATATTTGGCTCCATAATCACAAATGTACGTTCAGATTCAAGATCAAGTCCCTTGTCCGTATAGACTTCTCCCATACTCTCAATAAACATAGGTTCCCATACATAAGGCGCAATTCGTGTCTTCCCACATAAGGCATTAATTGAACCAGCGTACTCAGCATGAAAGTCGTAGTGTGGACTCACCCATATTTCATCAATCTCCCCCGCTACGTGATGACTGAAATTTATATTCTTCATAAATGTGATTGTCTCAATATCAATATTGAGAATATTGCCAAGATAGAGTTTTGAGACTTTTGCACCCATAGATCGAATGAATCGTCGAATACCTGGATCGCACGACATACCCATCTCAAGATATGAGGCAATTGGAAACGGCTTTGCTGCGTACTCCTTAAAATCAATCATACGAAATTTCTCGTGTACGGTAGCATCCTTATGATTTTGATTGTTGTCTACTAGGAGCCACGGACGATAACCCATAACCTCAATCATACGGTAAATAATATATACATTTTGAAATAGACCGTTCGCCCAAATGTGTTCATCAGGAATGCGAACCGTCGTAAGAATAATATTGAGTTTGTCGTCCGTCGATTGTAAATCACTCATCTTCGGCGGATTAACAGGTTGTACGGTAAGACCATAGCCTGTGCTAATATTCGGGAAACTCATCGTTATTCGTTTTAGGGTTTTATTGGTTTAAATCCAGGCTTGTGGCTTCACGGCTTTTACGGATAAACAGACCCTGTTGCTTTAAAGCGATTTAACGCATTGCGTACCTGCTTTTGGACGTGTGAGGGCATACTTGGATTCGCCAAATAGGTAATACGAATATTACGGTTTGTGCGCGCAATTTGCTGCGGCGTTGATTTGCCCATCATCCAGTTACGAACAATTTGGCTGCCATTATTGAGTTTTGGTAGAAGACGGCGCGTACCATTCTGACGAGTTAGATTCGCATTACGACGGGCTTTACGGGTCTTTCCCATTCTAGTTTATATATGGATTATTGGCAACGTCCCGCCTCTGCAATCTCCGCACCATTACACATACATGTCTGCGTCTTACAAATATCACCATTCTTTATCGCTGGCGGAAAAACATACTCGTTCTGGAAACCCTCGTATTGTTTGGTAAAATGATGAACCGTCTTATGGATTGCCGCATAGAGAAGAGCAAAAAGGACACCGTGTGTGAGCGCAACAACGATTTGCGATCCCTTTGGTGGTAATGTAACAAGGATACCGGGTGTGAGCGCAACAAAGAGCAAGGCAGTAAATAATGTCATCAATGGATGAAACATCTCTAGTATACGTTGGTTTAAAATCGCTCGGTATAAATTAAGGAGATTCACAATGACGTCTCGCTCCGGTGGTCTGATGGAACTTGTAGCACGAGGAAAAAAAGATATATTTTTTACATCCAATCCCACAGTCGCATTCTTTCATAGCGTCTATATGCGCTCGGTTCCTTTTACGAAAGAAATATATGTAACTCAACCTCGTAATGCGCCTGATTGGGGACGATGGGTAGAATTTGATATTGACCATCGCGGCGATATAGCAAAGTACTTCTTCCTTCGTATTCAACTACCTACATGGCTACCTCCCGTTGCGGCTGCCGCAAATCTTACCGGTATTGTAACGGATGCGAGTGGAGTTACCTTTGGATACACCAATACTATAGGATTTCAAATGATAGATAAAATCCAACTTTTCCAAGACCAAGTTCTGATTCATGAATATTACGGCGAATATCTTGCCTGGCGTCAACGCCAAACCGCTGAAACGGGGTCTGTCTTTTTAATGTACGATGAAGTCGGCTCGCACGTAGAAACTCCACTTGCTATTGGACGCTCTGCTACCTTAAGCGAATTACGCGTTCCAATTCCTATTCTTGGTACACAAGCGGCATTTGACCCTGGTATGCCACTTGTAGCGCTCAAACAACAACGATTTCATATTCGTATTTATTTACGTAAACTGAATGAAGTCGTTGTTGCCAGTGACGGGCGTATTAACCCTCAGCCGTGGGGAAATAAACCCTTACGTATCCAAGCAACACAAAACGGTCCTATTGATACATCGCAGGTTACTTTACCCCTTGAACAGATTCCTCCTATTCAAATGAATTTAGAATCAACGCAGATTTATTTACCTCGTGATGCGAATCTATGGCTCAAATCACAGACTTTACGAATCCCCTATAGAAATATCCGTCACGAGCAGTTTACTATTGAAGATAATTCATTTACAGCCGCCTCCCCGCCATACTTAGCAACCGTCCAAATTCCATTTAACATTGATATGATTGGGTCAGTCAGTCGTATGTTAGTAGGTCTCCGGTCGTATGCATCTACGTTGGCAGGACAACGCTCAGTTTTAGTTGCCTACGATGGCTCGGAATTTATAACATCTTTGCGTCTGAATATTTCTAACATAGACCGTATTAAGCAATGGGATACCGCAGTGTTTCGTGAAGTGACTGCCTATTGGAAAAGTATTCGTATAGGGCTCGATTTTACATATCCTATACCTCAAGCAGTCTATGTAATTACCTTTGGAGGATTTGATACCGCTCAACCGGCAGGAACATTACAATTTACTCGTGCTGTTCTACCGGTTCTTTATCCTGTTCTTGGACCTATACCCATGGATCCGCGAAATAAGAGTCGTAAGACATTTTTACTGACCTATGGCGAGGCTTGGAATCTATTTGAAATTACAGGAGGGAAAGGAAAGATGATGTTCGATGATACGTAAAAAAATTGACGGTGGGTCTTGTTGATGTGAGAATGTCACATCCTCCTGTGCTTTCTTACAAATGGCAACGTGGTCCCGGTCTGCGCTCTCTAGTCCGTCAGGACTCTATAGTCCACCAGGACTCTCTAGTCCGTCAGGACTCTATAGTCCGCCAGGACTCTCTAGTCCGCCAGGACATAAACTTCCTTCTATTATCGTGACTGACAAGTCCTTTCCTACTCTTGGGAGCGGCGGGAGCACTACTAATATTCCTGCCGGTCCACCATCTAAGAAGCCAGTTCTTACCTTCGCCCAGAAACTGAAGCAGACGGCAGACGCCGAGGCGGCAGCGGCAGCGCAAGCGGCGGCTGAGGCGGCAGCGCAGCGCCTTACTGAAGAGGCTAACCGTCGTCAGGTATCTCTTGTAAGCAACTTCTATAAGGGGCATCGAACAACCGATGAAGATTACGCTCATGAAGATAGTTCACCCGATGAAATGGATTATGAAACGGCATTAGAGTACGAGGAGCATCTTCGCTATAATCGCAGGGAGCGGACGCGCATTACGGATTATAGTAAAGATCTATCGTCTGAGGAGGAAGAACAAGATATTTAAAAACCGTTTATGTGAATAAGGAAATGAGTATATCATATTTACAGAATCTTTCAACCCAGATTGGAGTCGACGCACGTACACAATACTTTTACGACTTATCCGGTGTCAAATACAAAACAAAAAGCGATTTATTAACGTTACGGAGACAATGGGATACATATGAGCGTGTTGAAAATATTAATTTTTCTATTTATAAAACTATTTTAAAGGGAATTTATCAGCCTTGGTATGTGTTTGCTAGTAATGAAGAAGCAAGTGATTATCGTGTAGGTCAACTTTTACACGTGAATCGGTACCCAAATATACCATCGGCATTATTCCAATCAATTTCCCTTGCTCCTACACCAATTCCTAAGGATTCAGGTGGTCCGCCTCGCTTCGCCCAAGCACCTTCACAAATTGTATCTGCCAATTCTATAAGTGAAGGGCAAAAAACCGAAAACAATGCCGATATGTCAATTTATATACACGTCAGTACCTATAACGTATTACATAGCACATTTACTTATCAATTTCAGAGTAATGAGGAGCAGTTGGCGTATCATCGAGCAGAGTATCGCCTTTATGCTGCGCGGAACAATCTGATAAATCTATCAACGATTGCGGGAAGATCCGCTTCATAATACGGTCTTGGTGATTCTTTTTAATTGGAAAAGTTGCAAGTATTTTACGCCAAAGTAGTAGTTTACGTTGGCGTAACATATCCTCAATCAATGTATCCATGGTGCTTCACATGTTGAGATGCGGGACTGGGTTCATTTTTTTATGCTTTTATGCGGTGCGTAGTCGCTCCATCACTTCGCGAATATCATTTCGATAATTCACCTTTGCATAATGGAGGCAACCGTTTTGCTTCGACATAAGATGTTTATCCGTATCTGGAATACGTTCAAGCTGTCCGATATACGTTGGTGATTCCGTATTATATGTGTATACGTGACCGGTTTGTGAATTAATCAGATAAACAATACCTTGAACGGATGCGCGAATAAGTGTATCGGGTACAGGGACGTCCATGGGATGATGCGGATAAGATTCGTTGATTTCATTACATCATTTTTTATCCTAAAACTTTCACACCGTGTCCGATAAATACATTGTGGAAAATCTCCATCATTTTATCCCAACCAACACATATACCGGCAAATTCGCTATAGATCAAACATATCAATACAATGAGAATTAGAATGATAGGTATGTTCGGAAGTATAGCATCTATGAATGGTTTCATATCTTATCCTAGTCCTAGGAAAAAATTGATAGATTCTACGGAGTTTTCTAGATGTGTGGTTGCTTCTCTTTCTTACAAAATGACGTCCATTCCTTCCGATACCATTGTCCTCCTTGCAAAGGCTATTCTGTGCCTTGGCGCAGAGAAGCCCTCTTCTCTCCCTTCTTCCATTGCCGATGCTCTGCGTGCTCTTTGCCCTGAGCCCGCTGCCGAGCCTGCGGTTGCCGAGCCCGCGGTTGCCGATCCTGCGGTTGCCGAGCCCGCGGTTGCCGATCCTGCGGTTGCCGAGCCTGTCAAGAAGGTGCGCAAGACGACAAAGGCACTTGCTGCTGCCGCTGCTGCTACAGGTACGGCTGTTGTTGCTCCCGCTGCTGCTACCACAAACGTCGACCCTTGGCGCACACATCCTTCTCGTCTCCAGTCCATCGATCCTAAGTACTGCGTCGGTCGTCGCATCGACGTCGAGAATCCGCTTGTCGGTACGCGCCCACAGGATGAAACCGCTAATCACGGAATGATCTTTCCTGAGAAGCAGTGTACACGAAAGCCTGCGCCCGGGTCAAATATGTGTGCTGGATGCGGCAAGAAGGATGCCGAATACAAGGCGAATCCTAAGACAAATAACGCATCGTGGCACGGACGCCTTGACGAGACAGTCCTTTACCCGCGCGCCAAGATTGTTGGCTCTGAACTCTTTCTTTCCAAGTACCCTAAGGGACTTCCCAATGATAACTTTCGTGCTGGTAGTGCTGTTACAGGCACAGCAGCTGCCCCTGCGACAAAGGAGACCCAGAAGCGTGCGCCAGTCTATGAGACAGTTGCCGTTGATGCCGCACCTGTAGTTGCAAAGTGGATTAGTTTCATGTACGACGGGCGCAACCATATCCGCAATGTTGAAACTGGCAAGACCTATTACACTGACGTCCTAAAGGACTCTCCAGAGGCAAACGCTGTGAAGGAGCACTATGTCGGTCGCTGGGTCGATGGTGCTGTTGAACTGACGGATGATAGCGATGATGAGTAAATAGACACTAAAAACCCAAGAATCAAAAACCAAAAAAATCCATAAAAATGCGGTGGCTCATTCAAAAAACATAAAAACGATAAAGTAGTAGAACCTGTAATGTCAGGGCAAAATAATAGGACACTCAATGTGGACTCTATTTTTGTCCGCGATATCTACTTTAAAGATTTTGCGAACAATCCTATTCCGGCGAATCGTCCACTTTTGAGTCGAGGTGACGGTGGTACCTATTGGGCGTCGTCTTTTACTTCGTCGTTTGCTGCTCCCGCTGTAAACGAAATTGACGCTCCAACAGCAGACGGTTCACTTTATCAATATATACCAACAGGACAATATAATGTATTTAATTTTTCACCAGGTGCCGGTATTCAATTCTACTCCAATGCTACAAATGGAGGTCTTATTGTCTATAGTATCGGTCCCGAACAAATTATAGCAGACGGACAAGTATTGCCTTTCTCAACCCTACCAGATTACACAGTCGGCGGTCGTACGCTTCAATTTGTGGGTACCGGCGATACATATTTGTACGTAAGTGGTGCCACTATTTTTTTCAACTCTCTCACAACCTCAACCTATAGTTCGATTATTGATTTACAAAGTACAAGTATCGGCTTAGCGTACCAGTTTTCCACTGTCAATGCCGAATTATATAGCACAATCGCCACTATTGAAATTATTTTTACTTCGTCGGGAATCTATAACTATAATCTCATTTCTAGTTACTTCTTAACACCTGGAGTCATAAATATTTCAACTGTCAGTACATTAGTTCTAAACTTAGGTGATAACACAATTCGAGATATTCCATTAAAAAATTCGATATACGACCCTTGTATTGTGTATGCCGAAAACACACTTATTTCCACAAATACCGATTTTTTGACGTTTACTGATAATTTTACAAATGTTACCTTTGCGATTGACAAAGAGTCACTTTACGCTGCCTCTACTCTTATGTATGGATTGTCGACAACTACAGTTACACAGGCGCAGCAAGTCCAATTAGGTTGGTTTCCAGGTCTATCGACCCAAACAAATACACAGTCTCTTCGCGCCGAATTTGTACCTATTACCCAACAAATTCAGGTGATAGAACAGCTTGTATACCCGAATGGTATGTCGACAATCACGAACTATGCCCTTAAAAATATCGGTAAATTCGACGAAATATGTAACCCAACCCAAATTGCACTTACAACACCTATTATATATGCATCAACAAGCCAATTTGTTATAAGTACTGTGAATAACGTCAGCGTTCAGGGCGCCGGTCTTACATCAAATAGTGAACTAGTTTCGGGTCTTTTTGTAAATCCAATACGCCAAGATACTACAGTCAATAATAGTTGGTTACAATACAATACAACCACGCGGGAAATTGTTTATAATGCCAACGGTGGCGGAGGTGGCGGTGGTTGTAATTTGCCGACCAATGCGAGTAACTATGGTGATTATTTGCTTTGGAATGGGATTGCCTGGGAAGTTGGGTTTTCTAATATTTCTATCGGAGACCAAGCCGGCGGCGACGCGTTACAAGGAGAAGCCGCAGTTGCAGTCGGTGCTGCCGCCGGTCAATTCATGCAAGGAGCCTCAGCTGTTGCCGTAGGAAAATATGCGGGGAAATTGAACCAGGGCTCGAATTCGGTAGCTATTGGTCCATTATCTGGCTCTTCGAATCAGGATATTGAATCCGTTGCGATTGGAGATAATGCCGGTGTCTACCAATCATCGTACGCTGTAGCAGTTGGCTATTACGCTGGTTCAATTAACCAGGGAAATGGCGCAGTTGCTATTGGTTCAAATGCCGGTGAATTCAATCAAGGACGATTTGCGGTTGCTTTAGGCGCGGGTGCCGGTATTCATAACCAAAATAGTGGTACAATTGTTATTAATGCCACAGGAGTTGACTTAGATACGCAACAGGCAAATTCATTCTATATTGCGCCAATTCGTAACGATGAAACTGTTACAACTGCGTTATTACACTATAACACCGCAACAAATGAAATCGTATATAATTCACAAGGTGGTAATGCAAGCACAGGTCCAACGGGTCCCTCAGGAGGTCCTATAGGACCTACGGGTTTTACTGGTAATACAGGACCCACGGGCTCTACTGGTCCGACAGGTCAAGGTGCATCTGGTCCTACAGGTCCGACTGGTATGACAGGTCCTACAGGTGCTGCTGGCGGATTTATTCAATTTACAACCTTACTTAATAACACAGTTGCTAAACCATCGGGAGTCATTCTTGGACCTGCCACAATCCCAAATTGGTCTCCAACGTATACTTCACGTGGCGGAGTACTTATTATTAATTTAAGTTTTAGCGCATATATAACAACAGTACCAGGACTCTACGCATTTAACTTGCTTGTTGACGGTAGTTTTGCCGCACGTTCGAGTTTTTATTTTGATAATATTAATTTCCATATGACAATTCCAAGTATATTTAATTTGAATAATATTTCTGCTGGTAATCATACATTTGCAGTCCAAATACTTGGAGGTGCGGCGGTTGATTCGAACGACTACGCGCATATGACAATTCAAGAGGTCATTGGTGCAAATAGTGTAGGATTAACTGGTCCGACTGGTGTAACTGGAGCCGGCGCTACCGGTCCAACGGGTACTACAGGTTCTACTGGTCCAACTGGTACCAGAGGATTTACCGGTGCAACCGGTACTACGGGCTCTACAGGTCCTGTAGGTCCTACAGGCACTGTTGGCACTGGTCCAACTGGTAGTACAGGTTCTACAGGTCATACAGGATCTACAGGTCCTACAGGACGAACAGGCTCTACGGGCTCTACGGGTCCAACGGGTATAACAGGTCCAACTGGTCCCACAGGTTCAACTGGTCCTACAGGAGTGCCTGGAACTGCGACAAATACCGGCGCTACAGGTACTACAGGTCCTACTGGTCCGACGGGAGTGGCGGGTTCGGCAACAAATACGGGCGCCACAGGTAATACAGGACGAACAGGTTCTACAGGACCTACTGGTAATACTGGTCCAACTGGCTCTACGGGTCCTACAGGGTCGACAGGTCCAACTGGCGCACCAGGCTTGGCATCAAATACTGGTGCTACTGGTCCAACGGGAATCACAGGTGCCAGCGGCTCTACAGGTTCCACGGGCTCAACCGGTCCGACAGGCGCCGGTGCTTCAGGTCCTACAGGTCCTACAGGTCCCGCTCCAAATATGATAGTTACAACTGGTTCTTCATATTTAGGCGCAAATGTATCTATAACAGCGACAGTATACACATCTCCAACCCCAGTATTATCCTTTACAATACCAAGTGCAGGTCAATGGGATATTATTTATTTTATACGCGCACAAGGTCCAAATTTTGGTGGTGCAATGGGATTATATACAGGAACTTCGCCATCATTAACACCGGTTGCCAACAGTCGTGTAGTCATATTTTATACAACAACTGGAGGTTCAAGCGGAGGCACAGCAACCGGTCGCATTATTTTAACAACTACTGGTGCAACAACCTACACAATTGGTTGTTGGATATTAAATGCAGGAGGACCTTCTTATACTGTATACTCAGACAGTTCAGGTAGTTCAGGTGTAACATGGGCGCAACTCACGGGTGGCTATATTGGTGCTACTGGACCACCTGGCTCTGGAGGTACGGGATATACGGGCTATACAGGCGCTACAGGTCGTACAGGTTATACTGGTTACACTGGCTATACAGGACCTGCTGGTAGTGGCAGTACAGGTGCTACTGGTGCTACAGGTGATACTGGTGATATAGGTGAAACAGGCTACACAGGCTCTACAGGTGATACTGGTGATACTGGTGATACTGGTGATACTGGTGATATAGGTGATACAGGTTATACAGGTTACACAGGACCTGCTGGCAGTGGTGCTACAGGATACACAGGTGCTACAGGTCGTACAGGATACACAGGATACACAGGA
>Ga0208616_1000067_pt1 | contig 36444 bp, 32 predicted proteins | sample CryBogCBE16Oct07_FD_184575 | JGI IMG/M metagenome (GOLD analysis project Ga0208616, IMG submission 184575) | Freshwater microbial communities from Crystal Bog, Wisconsin, USA - CBE16Oct07 (SPAdes) (version 2) | ecosystem: Environmental > Aquatic > Freshwater > Lake | place: Crystal Bog... | reverse complement strand
GCATTTTCGTCTTTTGCGTCAAAGTCAATAGGGACAGGTCCAATAAATTCAAAAAACGGGTAGGCGGCTTCATACTGTTTCATAACGTCTTCGATATTGTAACTATCAAGCCAATCGGTGGGTTTCTTATCCCATTTTTTGGGCTTTTCAGGCTTGAAATACCCTTTTAAGTCTCGTTTCTCATTGTCAGATAATCCAGGTATTTTCTTAATAGCACAGAATTCGGTTTCGCATTTGTAATGGGACTTCATCTTTTCACGAAGTTGATTCCATAAATACGAATTGGTAGACTTTCCAACTTTTCGTGTCTTTTGGATGATTATTTTATTCCGGGGATGCGTCTTATTCCACGTACGTATTAGGCGTTCAATTGCTGTACTTGGTAAACACGTCTCGCCGCCCCGGCGATGTAACGCAGGGTTACACTGAAAGACTGAAAGTCTATCATTCACTTGTGCCGCGTCGCCACCAGTAGACATTCTCCTTATTATTACGGTTAGAAAAAGATAGACCATTGTAAATGGACTCGTCCGCATCGTGTAGTGCGTCGTCTGCGAATAAAAGACGCAGACATGGTGATCCCGTCATTAAAGATGTCTTTTTTACGCGGTTCTTTGTACCTTTAATTGTATCTATTTTGATATTGTGTGGAATTGCGGTTATTATATCAACTCCGCCCGGCACAGGTGTAAAATGGGATACATTCGCAACCGCTTTTGGGGATACAGTAAAAGCGGCAGGGAAGATTGGAGGCAGGCGCCGATAAACTTGATATATAATAGAGTATGTCGTTTAATGCGCCGTTCGCAATATCAATAGGTGTCTGTGGTATGTTAGCAGTGATTGCGGGTGTAACATATGGTACACTTCTACCGAAGGATTCCGCACAAAATACTAAACTTTTAGCAATTGTCACGGTGTTTAGCTTTGTAGCATCACTTATTGCATACGCTCTAGCATTATACCATTTCAGCCATAATCCAGGTCAGATGATTCAATTTATACTTGGCATCGTCATGATTGTAATCTTACCGTGCGCGCTAATATCGGCAAGCATTAGCACGATTACTATCAGTAATTTACGGGATACATTGGCGGCAGGCAATTGATAATAGATTCCGCCTAAACAAATCGCTTCATATTAACTTTAATACGATGAAACGGCTTGATATACCTTTTATGTTTATCGGTCCTGCGGGCTCCGGTAAAACAAATGAATTACGAAGGTTGATTGAAACGGAGAATAAAGGAAAGATTACGTATCCGATGGAAACACGTACATTTACGATTGGTGATAGTTATGAAGCCCGCGTCTTTACGAGTCCGTACCATTTTGAAATTGATATTCCGAACTTATCGATGCAAGATAAGCAGATTATTGGCGATCTTTTGACAAGTTTCTTTTCGAGTGGTGATGTACTCAATAGTCTACGGTCCTCTTCTCGCAAACTTGTTATTCTGAGACGCGCACATAGTCTTTCCCTTGCAGCAGCGATTCGTGTGCGGGCAATTCTTCAACAGTTTGTCCTACCACCCGAAGCGGCAGGGATGCTTTGGATAACGGCGCGTGAAATGACGGGTCCATTAGCCCTTCTTGATGACGCATTTGTACGCTATCGTATGCCCCGTATGTCGTTCCAAGATTGGCAGTCTAAAGTCCCCCCACTATTCGCAACACACATTGCGTACGATAAATGTGAAGGGCGACCGGAACGCATCGATGAAATTCAGATATATTTACCAGGACAAGTTCCCGCTAACTGGCCGCGGCGTATTCAGGATTTCTACGATGAAATGATTGCCTTGCTTATCCAAAACGCCCGTACAACCCGAAAGCCCGATCTTAAGGTAGTCCAATGGTTACGTAGTATTGTATATCAAGCCCTCAGTTTCTGTCAGACGGGTCCTGAGATTATTGATAGTTGCGCGGCGGCGATTCAACGTCAACATACTCTTCTTGAGCCACACGTGTTCTGGCTGGCGATGAAGTCCCTGACAACCGCCGAGCCGCATACATCGTACCGCACACCACTGTCGCTCGAATCGGCAGTACTGTTTCTGTTCGAAACGGTGCGAACCCATTCAAAGCCGCTTCCAAAACCGATACAAATACCAATACATAAAAAAGACACACCAGTACAAAATGAATCCGCCAGCGGAGTCGGCGTTGGCGCTGCTCCAGTCAGTCCAGCAGCCCCCATTGAAACCGCAAAGGCAGCCCCAGCCGCTAAGCCCGCGCGAGTTCGACGAAGCAAAAAGGCAGATAGCTAGTGGCTGGGAGCAGCAGACCATATTCTCATTGTTAGACAACCCAGCAACCCAAGGGCTCAAATATGAACTTTGGCAGGGAAGTACGCTGTATTTGATTACACCGGTCTTAGGCAAGGCAACCGAAGTCGCACGAACGGTGGATGCTATTCTTACATGGTTAGGCGCAGCACCAGGATTTAATATTTATGTATGGTTTCGCGACGACCCAAGATATATCAAGGCGAATCAGTGGCCGACAAAAGCCCAGGTGAACGGCGGATGGACGATTGTTGGCACGCCAAATATTGTAATTTATCGTAGTGAGGAATGGGAGCGGGTACTGATTCACGAAATGATTCACGCAATGAAGTGGGACTGGAAAGTTGGACCGTCACCGGCACCGTGCTGGAAGATGAATAAGACCGATAAACTGAATCCGCATTTGTTTGAGGCGTGGACGGAGTTGTATGCAGAATGGTTAGCATGTGCATGGTATGGTAGATTGTGGGCAAGACAACGTAAGTGGCAGGACTTTCAGGCAACGCAACTTTTAGCAAGAGCAACGCATAAATGGGAAGAAAATACAAGTGTATTTGCGTATTATGTGTTGAAAGCGGCTTTAGCCCCCCATTTTGAATTTTTATGGGTCTTTGGTAATGGCAAAACATCTCAAGAAAAACAATATGTTATGTGTGGATTAGTGACACCAGAATTGGACCGTCTACGCACTCAAGCAAAGCACACTGTTCCAAAAGACATGAGTTTACGAATGAGTGTTCCAGATGTGCTTGAGGGATTCAAACGATGAAAAAATTGACCCTTCTACGCCCAAACCGACGTTTTGACACACCGAAACTCTAAACTTCTTAGAATTCCTACTTTCTTACAATGGGTATCCGCGGACTTACAGGCTGGATACGATGGGCGGCACCGAAAGCCATTAAAGCGCCCGTATGGGCTTCCTACAAAAACAAGCGTGTCGGCATCGACATTCTTGGCTTCCTTTACAAGGCGAAAGCCAATAAAACACATCCAATTACTTACATTGCGCACCTGATTGCGAAATGTAGGGAATACAATATTATACCGGTACCGGTCTTTGACGGCAAGCCGCCAGATGAGAAGCGCGAGACGATTCGTCAGCGCAATGAGGTGCGACTCAAGAATGACATGAAGCGCCAACAACTGACGACCGATATTGAGAATGCCGAGATGACAGACGAGCAACGCAGCACACTAGCAAAGGAGATCGGCAATCTTACGGCATCCTCTGTCTACGTAACAACGGATGAGCGTGACGAAGTGAAGCGCCTACTGTACGCAGCGGGCGTGCTCTTTCTGAATGCGAACGGCGAGGCGGACAATGTTTTGGCGTATTTGATGCGTCGGGGCGAGCTTGACGCTGTGATGAGTAACGATATGGATTTGCTGGCACGCGGGGTCCATACATTGCTTGTTCCAGAGCGCATGAGTGTACCAGGAGATACAACTGGCTGGATAGCGTATGAACTCAATCCGATTCTACAACACGCCGGTCTTACTTACCTACAGTTTCTTGAAATGTGCGTCCTAATGGGGTCCGACTATACAAATAAGGCAAAGTCGCTGCCGTTCAAGGCATCGTACTTTACCATCAAGTACAAGGGCAATCTTCACAAAGCCCTTGAGTCTATCCACATTAAGGACTATCTTCCTTACGACAGGGCGATTGATATGCTGAAGGGTATCAACGAGACGGTTGACGATTTGATGAGCGAGAAGCAGTGGATGAAATGGGGGCAGTGGACGAAAGGAGATAAGGATGTTACGACAACGGAAACTCCGTATCTTGATATATTACGTACGGAGCATCTCAAGGATATGGATGCCGATGAATTTCGTTTACTCTTTCAGCCTTTGCCATTTTAGAGGTCTGATATCTTCGTGCTGTAACTCATGGTTGCGGAGGTACGCATTACCATATAAAATGTGCCAATTGTTAAAATAAATAAAATTAAAAAGAGTATTGCTGATAACAGTATATATGGAAAAATACGATTAATAATATGTGAAATAATCGGGTCTAACACTGATTGAATACGCGCTTGATTTTCGGGAGACTTTAATAATAATAGTACTTTATCACCGATATGTTCTGCTAAATCACCAGTTGCTTCTGTATAACGGTCACGCTGGATTCCGGCACTCATTGAAATGGGGTGCGGAACTATTTTTCAACGTACATCGCAGCTCAAAACAGAACCAATGTTTGGAGTCCCGGAACGTCGTGCTGATGGTAATAACGTCTATTTTTATGTACCTATGGCGAGCCCTAAACCACTAGGCGTACGTCTACGAATGAATAGTAAACTTACAATTCTTCCCGAGGCATCAGTACAGGAAAAGTTTGCTAAATTGGAATTTACAATTCTTAATGAACTGACGAAGACGGAGACGCTGTTTAAGAATAAGCCGTTGTACGAGTCACTACAACGTATTACGCCACAATGGGGTATGGTATACGATACAGATGGTACTCCTCACTGGAATGAGTATACAGAGAAAGAGTTTTTCTTTGATGTAAAGGAAGGCGCATACACAAATTGTATTGTTGATTTGGAGTTAATTGGTATTCTAATTACCCGGTCTACCATTTCACCAAAGTTTGCCGTGAAGTTCGTAGAACAGGATACCCAGAGCATGGTGATTGACTTTGATTGGCAGGCTCCGGCGAATCCGGCAAAGGAGATTGAGGAGGTGAATGATCTTGAGGCAGTTGCCGACACGAAGAATACCCTGACTTTACGTAGCCCGGCATTGATTGCGAAAGAGAAGGCGGACGCAAAAGAACAAGTAAAGCTCCTCTTCCGGACTGCCGACGAAGCGCGACAGAATGCCTTGGACGCAATGAAGAACTTTTTTGGAAAATATGAAGTATCCGACGATGAGTCCCAATTCAGCGATTGGATAACCGATGATGACGAATCAACAAACAGCGAGGCGTAAAAAAAATACAAACAAGGGAATTAGAGAAATGTCTTCGCGAACGCCGCTCCTGGTTGGTCTAGCCGTCCTGGTCGCCTTAGGTCTGTTTTTTGTCTTAGATCCCACACTCGGTGGACTGCTGAAGCGTCGTCACCACCACCACCGTGAGGGATTCCAGAATTCCGGTGGTGTAACCCACAGTGGCGCTGCTTATTCTATGAATGGTGAGCCCGCCGGTGCCTTAATCAACGCCGGTCAAGTTGATGTTGCTCGTATTATGAATGCCTCCCAGAATGCAACACCGCAGCACACAACGGTCAGCCCCGATACCCCCGACAACGCGCCTGTACGCGAGGGCTTCGAGAGCCCCTCCCCTATGCCCTTCGCCGCCGCCTCGACACCCTCCAACTGCTACCCTAAGAACCAGCTCGCGCCGCAGGAGCTCCTGCCGAATGACCCTAACTCGAAGTGGGCGCAGGTGAACCCCCAGGGTGCCGGTGATATTGCGGGCAAGAACTTCCTCAACGCCGGTGCGCTCATCGGTGTCAACACGGTGGGACAGTCTCTCCGCAATGCCTCTTGGGATCTACGATCGGAGCCGCCGAACCCGCAGGTGAATGTGAGCCCATGGCTCAACAGCACTATATCCCCGGATACTAATAGACGTGTATTGGAAATCGCTTAAAAAAATAAAAATTTTAAAATTTCATGGTTCTAATTTTTCCGTCCTCCTCTCCCCCTTGCCTCATTCTTTGAAAAAGTTGAACTTCGTTCATCTATTTCAAATAACCCAAACCAACTAAATAAATGCCTCCCCGGTTGGCATTTGAGGACGTGAAACAAATATTTGAAGCCGCAAAATGTACTTTGGTATCTAAGGAATATAAAACGAACAAAAAGCCGTTGGAATATCTTTGTTCGTGCGGACACCCAGAACCACAAACTACTCGATTAGATATATTTAATCAAGGTATACGTTGTAAACATTGCCGAAATGAACGTATGAAAATTACAAATATGGACCGATTTGGCTATGAGTATGTTAGTCAGCGACCTGATAAAAAAGAAGCAGCTCTCAAAGGAATCCTAAAATATATAGAAGATAAAAAATATACAATTGAAGAATTAAGAAATATTTATAAGAAAGCAGGATGCGAACTCCTAGAAACAAAATATAAAGATAACAAAACTCCTATGAAATTCAAGTGTCTTTGTGGAAAAGAAGGTAAAATAACATATAATAAATTTTCAATAGGACAACGATGTTCTGATAATGATTGTATGAATAAGCGGAAAAAACAAACAAATATGGATAAATTTGGTGTAGAGCATGTCACACAAAGTGCCGAAGTTCAAGAACGTACCAAAGCAACATCTATGAAGAAATACGGTGTAGAGCGTCCTAGTCAAAGTGCCGAAGTTCAAGATAAAATAGAAAAAAAAGGATTCTCCTATAAAATCTATACTTTTCCATCGGGCAAGAAAGTTAAGATTCAAGGATATGAGAATCGCGCACTAGATTATTTACTACTATCGGTCAAAGAAGAGGATATTCTTATAGGTCGTAAGCAACAACCAGAAATTTGGTATACTACAGATGATGGTAAAAAACACCGATATTTCAGTGATATTTATATACCATCTGAGAAACGAATTATTGAAGTTAAAAGTACATGGACGTATGAAAAAGGTATGAAAGACGGAAAACTTCCATTACAAAAAGCCGCCTGTATTGCTTTAGGATATGAATATCAATATCTTGTGTTTGACGACAAAGGCATATTACAAACTCCCGAAGACTGATCCTATACATACAGCGCCGACGTAGGAATCAAGATTGGCGGACCACCTTCGCGCACCATTGCCTGATAGAACGAAATGGCATTTTTATGCCATCCGTCGTTATCTACATATTCAACGATTGTTGCCACCGCCACGCCGCCACACGGATGCCAGTTCTCCGCGCACGCCGCCACTACTTTCGCCGCGAGCACATCCGGTTTCTCAGCATATAGAATCATATACTCCACCGTCATTGTTAGAAAACATAGCACACCCTTCACACCAATTTCAATTTTGTAACGATTATCATCGAATTAAGTCTAAAACCTAATATGTATATATGTATTAAATGGATCCCAAACCGTTTACTGTACCTGTAAAAACAGATCATTATACATTTACTATGAAAATACAAGAACGACTACACCCTCATTCATATTATTTTATAATAGGTGATACAAAACGTCCATGTCTACAATTTTCAGTACTTATGCCTGATGTACCATCCGAATTCCTTAGTGTAATTGATACCGTTAAACTAGGACATGTGGAAGCATTAGATACATGTGCAGAAAATGATATAAATACCGGCTATATGGATACGCATAGTATGGGAAGAGAACTTATACACATTGCTTTAACTACAATAAAACACCATTTTCCGCATGTTCAGTATATTCAATTATCGGATAAAAGTTATATTCCCTGTCGCCGTGAATGGAATGAAACACTGGACCTTTTAACATATTCAATTGCGTTATATGGTAAAACATGGTATGAAAAAACATATAATGCTGGATTTGACCCTCCTACCGCATTTTTAGAATATCGTGCTACAGTGAATACATATATGACGCCTGAGTATAAATCAAAAACACCATTTGATATGCTACTTAAGTATTTTGTTAGTTATCCAAATGAATACGCGCGAAATCTTATATATTCCAATTTGGATAAATATAAAACTATGTACGAGTCATCAGATACATTTCCTATATTTTTTCGTAGATTACTACATAATATTCCGAACAATGATAAATGTAAACTGTTTAAATCGTGGCTTGAGGCTTTTATACACGAACGTATTCCAAATATTTCGAGAACATGGATATTTCGTATAGACGGACATCCCTTATCAGTAAAGGCAAAAAAGTCTAGAGCAACCCGACGTCGCAATCGTCTTACTTTGTTATAAAATAGACGACCTAAAGTAAGGATATGAACGATTCCATGCTCCCTTGGGCGTTCCTTGTCGGTGTAGTTGGTATGGGCTATGCGGGGCTCTCAATGAAGGATTCTAAGTATCCTGTCGCTCTTACACAGTCAAAGGTAGACGGTGAAATGTACTTAGTCCGCAATCTTCCCGATAAACAGGATGCAGCGGACCGCCTTGCGCGTGTAAGAGGAAAACTTATTCAACTTCGCGAGTATCTCAAAAACAAATATTACGATAAAAAGTTCGTGAAGCAAATGATTGATAATTTCGATTGTTCGGCGCAACGGTTTAGCGAATCAACGCCTGACGCGCAGTATACATCGTACAGTGTAAATAAGGGCGAAAAGATATTTATGTGCCTGCGGCAGCGCGACGAGAAGGAGAATCTTGTACAGGAGAACGTGATTGTCTTTGTTGCCCTACACGAAATGAGTCACGTTGGTACAAGCTCTATCGGACATACACCTGAGTTTTGGAATCACTTTGCCTGGCTGTTAGAGCAGGCAGAAGAGCTTGGGGTTTATAAATATACAAATTTTTCGGCGCATCCTGTTGAATATTGCGGCGTTCATATTACAGATTCTCCGAAATACAAGGAGACGGTGGAGGACGGTCTACACGATTAGATCGAAGAATTCAAAACATAAACCACTGTAGCAATGGACGTATTAGAACCGCCCCGGTTACCCTCATTAGGACCACGGGCGATTACGATACTTTCTCATTTAGATGAGACTCGTATCGTAAAACTTGAGGAAACCCAGTTTACCAGCATTTTTCCATTTGAAACTCTATTTAATGTTAAACAACGTATTGCTGAGGTACTTGGTTCAACGCCGCCGAGCCAACTTTTCATTGCGGTTGAGACAACGGAGAATCATTTCAAACCTTTGGAATTTTCGTGGCCATTTCTTTCGGCGGATGGTCTTATAAATCCCCACGATCCGGCAGTCTTGAGACAACCGGATCCACGTATATATGAAGATGGTGCAAAGAAGCCTGTATTTCCAACACTCTATAGCGGTGTGACGGTAGAGAATACGGCACTCGCAAAGGCAACCCCCGTAGTCCATGTATGGACGTTAGAATCGCTACTGACATCAACGGAGCCGATAAGCGAGGCAGTCTTTGAAGGCTTTATTCGGCTCTATTTTCCTCAATTGCGTTCCGCCCCGCAATCTTTGCGAATGAATGCGACCGCTCTTCAAACCCTTCGCGACTACCGGCAATATATTACGGCGCGACTCGAACGTTTAGAAAAGGGCGTAACCTCACCGATTGTTCGAGACGCAGAGCTGCCTGAACTGACAAAGTTATATATTTACAAATGTATTTTACCACGGGCATCAGGGTACACCGCTTCGCTTTTGGAGTTGAAATTTTACGAAATGATACCAAGCCCTTCGAAGCCATTTTTACGTTTCTTTTCGGCAAAGGATCGCGTCCCATCGATTATTAAGGTAGCAACGGGCAAAGATGGCAAACCTTTTATTACAAATGAAAAATTATTGGATAGTTTGATGGCGGACCAACCGTCAACCGATATGGGAGCGATTATTCTTATTAAACTTCCTATAAATGACCCTAAAGTATTAGGTGTATGTTGGACGGTGCGCATTTACGAAGATGGAAGTGCTGAGATGTATATCGGCGCTCCTCGCCGCGGCGTCCATATATCGGCGACGATTATGAAAAAGGCGCAAGATGTCCTAGTAGATATGTTAAAAGGAACGCCGTGGGAAGATATGAATAAAGAGATAAAACTATGTGAACTAACAGCAGAATATGAATTTAATACTGCTCTGGAAGGACGTAAACCAGGTAAGGTAGAACTGCTGAGCCGTGTGGATACGTTTTCACCTCTGTTTTCGGTTGACCCGCCGTTTGAAGGGGAAACAACGCCGGCTGCGGTTATTTTACGATACAAGGGAGTCAGTAATTACGTACAAACGACAGATCCGATTATGAATTATTTGACGCTCTTATATTTGAATCGTGGGGCGAAAACTGAGGTCGAAGTACCAAAGGGTGGTTATATTAAGGCGCTGATTAAAGAGTTTGGTATTTCACCGGAAGAAGCGGCGCAGGCAGAGGATGAATGGTTACAACGTCATTCGGAGTATGTTATTATGTATAAGAGTGATGCGGGAGATGATTTACGCATTAAGGATGTAGCGATTCGTGACGCAAAATGTAGCGCAAAGAAACCGCAGACAACTGAGGAGGATACAACAGTCGCGGCGTATAATGTTGGTACATCAATACGAATCTATAACGAACATCCAAAGTATCGTATTTTAATTACAGGTTGCGAATCGCTGAAAGATTTGGAGCGTATGATGACGCTTATGACACTTTTCCTTTCGGATACCGCAGAACGACTACAGGTTGGGAAGACAAAGGATGAGGAAGTGGCGGTAGTAGAAACGGAGGCGGAAATAGCAGCGAATGAATCGCCGGCGCCACCGGCTGAACTCGAGCAGGCATTTGATATGCAATTATTGGGTATGCTAAATAATGGCGAAGATGCTGAGAACACCGACGAAGCAGAGGAGGAAGCCGAGGAGGAGGAAGCTGAAGAAGTAGCAGCGCCTGCGATAGCAGCAGCGGCAGCGGCTCCAAAGGCGCTTGCACCAGACGAAAAGGTCGAGAAAATTACGAAGGAATGGTATTTGAATAAATTGAAAAGCCGAGATAACGATTTATTTCAGTATACTGATACTGGCGAGGCGCGTACAATTTTATATAGCCGTCAGTGCCAGCCTGCGCGAACCCGCCAGCCAAATGTACTTTCAAAAGAGGCGTATCGTCGCGCGAAAGAATTATATGGAGATAAGGTACGCTGGATAGAGGTCCCATTGCCGCGACGAGTCGAAGAAGCGTATAAGGCGGTTGTGGGTACAGCGGTCGACCAGCGAAAGGGTAGCCCAGCGGAGATTCTGAAAAACGAGAAGATTGTATTAGAGGCAGGATTTCCTTTAAAGGCGAATAAGAAAGGTCAGCGAAGTATTACCGAAGTGACGGAGTCGCTCAAAGCCCATAGAAAAGAGATTGCCGATTTAATACAACAGCAGGAAACAAAACCAATATGGATTGTGACACAAACCGGTACTGATAAAAAGCATATGAATAATTATATATGTACGGAATACTGGTGCGTCCGCGATGATTTACCTCTTTTGGAGTCGGAGTATGAAGGGACGTTAGGATACGATGGAAAACCGAAGGCGCCAAATACCTGCCCATTCTGCCGCGGAACAAAGTTAACAAATCCTTTAGAGCCGGCAATAGGAGAAACTGTATTAGAACGTCCTACATCTACACCGACCTCAGGAAAGGTTGCGAAGTATTCGGGATTTTTGGATGATATTCACCATCCTGATAAATTCGCACTGCCGTGCTGTTTCTTAGAGCCAAAACATTTATCTATGCCAGAAGGTGCACGTCAGATAGTCAAGGAAGTAGAGCCGCAGCAAGCAGAGCCGCAAGCAGAGGAATTACCCCCTCCGCCTGCCGAGGAGCCCGCACCGGTAAAAGATATTGCGAATCGCAGTCGACCCTTCTCTTCGACTGCGAAGACATGGTATATTCCAAATCAAAACGTCCTAGGTCGTATTAAATTAGATTGGTTTGAACTTGAAAAAGGCGCGATTGCCGTCCCGCCTGCGTCGGTCAATAAATTTTTAGGGCAAAATCCTGACGACTTTCTAACGAAGAACCGCGGTGTAGGGCAACAGGAGACAAATTCGCATTTACTACCGTATCGCGAGAATACGACACCCGCCCAGGCGTTTATACGCTACGGTATCGGTCATTCGCAGCGCGAGCCAGGGCGAAATTTCCTCTCACTGCTTGCCTGGATAGAGTATTCGACAAGCGAATTCAAACTACACCGCGACGAAAATAGTGTACGCACCGACGACCAGATGCTACGGTATTTGGAGGATAGACTGAACGGACCAAAGGAGCCGTTTGCCGCACGGGCGTTTGAGCAGGCGAATTACGGAACGCTCATACACGAATTTGGAACACTCAAGGGCACCGACGAAACAACCGGTAAACTACAAGCGTGGTGCCAGATGATGGATTTATTACCCGCCGACGGCGGCGAAATACCGGCGCCGGCAAAGGCGTTTTACTACGCGTGGCACCAATTCAAAGCGTATGTTACCGATATAAAAGAGCCGAAAGAACTCAGACTTTGGGAGTCATTGTTAGCAATTCCAGGATTATTTTCAGAGTATGGTGTCCTTTTAGTTCGTATTCGTGTTCCTAAAAATAAAAATGATGAGCCAACACTCTTATGTCCTCAATTTGGTATTTCGGTACACGATAAAATGTATCCGCCTCCATGGATGTTTCTTGTCGAAGATGAAGTAACAGGAAACTACGACCCGCTTGTACTATATGACGGTAAAACGGAGAAAGATAAATCGATGTACGGTATTTGCCATTTTGAGGGCGCCAGCGCCAAAAGTTTACCTCCGAAGATAAAGGTACCGCTTCAACGGTTTATTGATGAGTATATTTCAGAGGAAGGGTGTGGACGATCGGTACCTCCAGTCCACCCCTGGCTACCGGTGCGCGAGATGGAGTTTCGCCCGCCAAGTTTGACCGATTTAACCATTACTGCCGATATGAAACTTTTACGCGACCGCAGCAATCGCCTTGTCGGTCTTCTTCAAGTGCAACCTGATAATACAAAACTCTATATACCGTGCCTTGATGACGGTCTTGTTTTACCGCAGTGCGCAAGTGCCTACGGCGAGGAGTCATTGTATCCCTTTCCTACAATCGAAACTGTATATCGTAATTATTTTACAAATATGGATACTGCCTGCGATGTAAAATCGGTCAAAGCGGCGGGTCTCTTTCCTAAAGCCCTACGTATGAATGAAGCGAAAACCGAGTATATTGCGATTGATTTATTATGCGGTATTACGATTCCAATAGCACCCCTGCCGTTCGATGCGCCGGTTCTTAAAGAGCCGTGTTATAGTAAACTCAGTGAAGAGCCGGCACTGCTCTTAAAAAAGGGAACGGAGCCGTGGTTAGCTGATTTAGCATTGATGACACCCCCAGTTGGTACAAAATCTTTAGAGGCGGCAACAAAGGAGGAGGAGCTGGAAGAGGCGTATCAGCATCTACGAATTACACTATCGGAGTTTTTAGCAGGACGTTTTCAAGGTGAAGAGAAAGAGCAAGGACTGAAACTGAAGGCACAAATTGAAAAGCTTCGGCTGGCGCGTCGTCGTCTTCCATTGTTTGAACTCCAGCGCCGCTTGGACGCCCTGCTTTATCCTTATGTCAAACAATGGGTAAAGCGTGATGATACACGCCCCGCCCAAAAACCGTCCGTTTTACGTCGTGAATGTACGCAAATTACAAAGGAGACCGATTGTATTGAAGGATGCTCGTGGACAAAGGATGCCGCCCCATTACGCCAATGCCTTATCCATACAACAGGAACAGAGCGCCATATAAAGCGGTCGATTGACCCTATTCATTTAATGTCGGCGCGGTTAACGGACGAATTATTACGTACATTTGGTCGTGCTATGGAGATTATGAATCATACGGTAAGTCGTTTGAAGCCGTTACAGGGAAGCGAATTCCGTTATGAGAATAGTTCGCTACTCTTTTCGGCGATTGGTCGTGGTACCCAACTATTATATGATATTTTAGGATACAGTAAACGTCAGCCGACGGAGTATACAACAGGACTTACCTATCCTGAGGAAGTAGGAATCGATGAATCGTCGATTCAATTGCCGGCAGACTGGGCGGATAGTCTGTATCGTATTGTTGTCAGTCCCTATTTAGTATCGGACCGTCGCGCGTTTTTGAATGAGGTGATGCGGTTAGCAAAATTTATACCGGCAGATAAGATTTTTCACGGTACTCAGGAGGAATGGTTACAATTAGCAAAATCTATGAAAGTGAATATACTAAAAACACATTATAATTCTATTACAAGTCAGATTGAAGTCTCGCCATCTGATATGATTTCGGAAGGGGCGGGTGATATTCAAACCTATATTATTTTAGATGTGAATGGTGTTCCATTTCAGAATCGTAAAACAACGGGATTTACATTCCGTGAAAATGAATTGCCGGCAAGTATTAAGATGGCGTTGGACTGACAAAAATTGACAATAACATCCTTATAATTTAAGAGTCAGTAAAGATGCCTCCTAAAGTCCCTAAACCTACATGCTGTGTCTGCTTTGATACATTCAATGCGACAACCCGCGCATCTACAACATGTCCGCATTGCGAAATTCAGATATGTCGTACTTGTTTCCAAACGTACTTATTAAATGAGGCGACGGATGTCCCTCGGTGTGTCAACACGGAGTGTGACCGTGGTTGGGAACGTAATTTTCTAGATGGTGAAATGACAAGCACCTTTCGTCTGAAGACGTATAAGGAGCACCGCGAGAAGGTGCTGGCGGACCGTGAAAAGTCAAAGCTTCCTATAACGCAGGCAGATGCCGCGGAGGTTCGTGCGGCGCTCGCGAAAAGGGAAGCGGCAGACGCAGCTCTTGAAGACTTACGTGAAAAGTCACGTCGTATTGGTCGTGAATTGGGCGCAGCCTATGAGGTTGTTTCAAATATTGAGCGTGTTATTAATACGTATGGGCGTGAGCGTCTTATCGATCCTACCGCGCCAAAACAAGCACAGGAAGCACAGAAGCCGAAGCAGGTGGCAGCGGTCTTTGTCAAGCCGTGCCCTGCACCGGATTGTAAGGGATTCTTATCAACGGCGTGGAAGTGCGGACTCTGTGATCTGTATACGTGCTCTGATTGTCACGATTTGAAGGGCGCGCTACGTGAGGACCCAAACCATCGTTGTGAGCCTGATAAGGTGGCAACGGCAACGCTGTTGAAGGCGGAGGCGAAGTCGTGTCCGAAGTGTGGTGTAAGTATTTGTAAGATTGAGGGGTGCGACCAGATGTGGTGTACGCAGTGTAATACGGGTTTCAGTTGGAAGACCGGTAAGATGGCTGCGGGTCCGGTCCATAATCCGCACTACTTTGATTGGCTACGTAGCCAGGGTAGGGATCCGACAGCAAATCCACTACAGAATGGCTGTGCCACAGACCGTGATATTATTCGTGCTCTACAAGGACCTCTATCGCGTACTCCTATCCATTGCTATCTTGCGGAAGCGTGGCGTCTTATGCTGGAAGCAGAGGACAACGCGCGTGTAGAGAATCAGGATAATGATGAAAAACTTCGGATTATGCGTGTGAAGTTTATGCTAGGTGAACTCAAGGAAGAAGATTGGCGCTATACTCTTCAACGTTCAGAAAAAAGTACACGCTTTGCGGTGGCAAAGGCGCAGGTAGCACAGGTCTTTGCGGGTGGTGCCCGTGAAATCATCTCGCAAATTCTCACAGCTGGTTGTGATAAGAATAAAGTCAAGCAGCAAATTCAAGATCTTGTAAAGTATTGTAATGCGTGTTATGGTGATATTGAAGGTCAATTCAATCGTAAGATTCAACCGATTAATGTAGAACTTCGTATGCGTCAGCCAGAAGATGAGGCTGCCACCAGGGAACGTATTCGACGAGATAATGAGACAAACGCCGCTGCCAACGAAATTATACGGGAAGCTACAGCCGCACCTCGCGTCTAGATAGCATCAGGAATACCTACAGGCGCGACTATATCCGCCCCTTTCCGAGCACAATATCCATTACTCGCACAAAAACTTTTTCTGTCCTGAGTGACTAAGGAATCGCAGTCGGCATCGGAATAGCAGGCAACAGCAACATCTATAGGACCGTACCATGCCCAGGGGTAGCTCCAGCCGTACCAGCCCCAATTGCCGCCATCACCGCCCCAACCGCGCCAGGTTCCCTGATTGGGACCACCGTATCCACCGGGTCCGTGCCAACCGCCCCCTCCGTGTCCACCGTGTCCACCACCTCCGTGCCCGCCACCACCATGTCCACCCCCACCATGTCCTCCACCGCCATGACCGCCTCCGCCGCCTCCACCCCCTCCATAGAATGATTCTACAGTCGGTTTTTTCTTATCATCCACACCAACACTACCAAAATTTGGTTCAATAGCAGTGCCAAAGCCACCATTTGCGCCAACACCAAATCCACCATTAAATCCTACACCAAACCCGCCACCAAATCCTTCGTACATCACGTGTCGTAAATGGCTTTGTCGAAGAGCAAAGGGTCGCGCACCGCGCTCTATCCAACGTCCATAAACGGCAAATGTGCCAAGGGCGCATACAACAACAAGTATGAATAGAAGTTTCCAAATCTCCATCTATTCAGGCGCTTGAAAAGAAAATGATACAGTAATAGTCTTCCCATCCGTTGACTTCATAATGCGAGGCGGAGGTAGTATAGGATTATCACTATAATTTACAAACATACTTATATAGTCTATATGTAGTTGAGCGATTACATAGTATTCTTCAACGTAAGTTTCTAAATGTACTCTGACGGATTCATCCTCATCGGGGATATGAGAACGAATTTGTTCGCCTTTCCAGACGGTTCCATCAAATTCCCAATTTAAATACACCGTTGTGTACGGCATTTACTTAGGGATTGAAAAATTATTATAGTAATTGGCGCGAGTCTAGTCATCAACAATTAGGCAGCCCATATCAGGCTCTGGCTCGGATTCAGATTCCTCGACAACAGGTACCAGAGACGGAAGAGGACCGTTCGCAGCAATAGCTTTCATTTGCTCAAGGCGGAAATTCCACATTGCCTCCACTTCATCGTCCATCAAATTGAGTTTGACAATCTTATACGACTTATTGTTAGGATGTAGGATGACAAGCGCCAGCTCATTCACAATAAGACCATAGAACTTTTCAAGCAAACGCCGGTAATTATTGAGCTGTAAAGAGTAATGCCAATAATTACAATCGTCGAGATGCGAAAGCGGTCCGATACCTTTTTGATACTTGTTTTCGGTCTTAATCTCTTTAGAGCGCTTCCAATCGTAGATAGCAAATGTCCCGTCGGGTTTGGCATAGACCATATCAATCGAACCGGCAAGGCGAATTTCGTCATTGAAGACGAGCCATTCGGTGCGGTAAGGGACAAATCCCTTAGCGACGCGCCACTTCTTTTCGTAACGCATAAAGTAGTCCCATTCTGTACTGGGATATGCCTCAAAGCCGTCACCGGCAAGATTGCCGATTGGCGACGCATTGTAATAGTGTTCGATATCAAGATGCATACGCGTTCCCGCTCCGCTGGACTCTGCGCCGCCAGCAGTCCATAGGTCCTTAATTTCCTGTGGCGTGAGCCCCTTATACTTTTCGTAAGATGCACCACCAGGCTTCCAGTTGGGGCTCCGCATCATTTTCTTAATAACATCATCGGGGTCAAAGTGACTAAAGAAACTATGAACGAAACCGGTACAAGAAATATCATAACGAGACCCATCAATAGTATATTTATGGGTCTCCTCATCGAAGGTAATGCGCTCATCGCGCGGGTGTCGGTTTACAACTGCTAGACGTTGCCACGCTAGAGCTCCATCAATAATTGACTGGGGCATCTTTTTATGCCAAGACTCAAATCAAACACCACCAGTCTCAATTTTTGCGTTCAACACCGAACATCATAAAATAAAAGGCGCCTAGAGCAAATAAAACTACAAAAATGATAAAAATACAGTAGCCGAGCCACCGCCTATTAGTCGTAGCAGCAATAACCGCCGCCGGATTTTCAAACCGAATTGTTAGAATTTTAGGTCTTACAGTTATGATAGAGTCAACTGGTGGGGCTGACGGCTGGGGTGCTGAGGGCAAGGGCGCATAGGCTACGGGATCCATTACGTCTTTAACGCGGTAAGATTTTAAATTAATACATAAGTCCAACCAGCTTCATCAGGACACGACCTAGTATATTGGAGCCAGAGACGGAGCCATCCTTAGCAACCGTGCCGGTCATTTCACTCTCAGTCGACTGGGTAAAAGCGACTAAACGCGCCTTCTGCTCTTTTACAGTATCAAGAATCTTTCGGAATACGGCATCTTCGTCGTAACGTTGCTTCAAATAGGCAAACAACGGAGCTTCTACACCTGCAATATATGTTTCAGGTGTAAAGGTCGCACCGGTCTTCTTAAGAATAGCAGGTTTTTGGGCGTCGCGCATCTTGACACCGAGTTCATCACTGAGAGCTGAAAGTGCTTCGGCACTCGCATCCGCACCAAGGGCACGCTTCTCTTCGAGATACTTCTGGTAGATATTACCGTTGGTCGAGAATAGTTGAGCGCCGAGCTCAGGCTTATTAGTGCCGAGTTGATACTTAAGAGCACCAATTACCGCCTCTAGATTGGGATAGAGAACCGAGGGATTCTTAGGATCCTTAAACATAAACGGCGCAAAGGTGCTGATAATACGGCGCCAACCCTTCTCTTTAATCTTGAGGTCATCTTTTGGGGCAGACTTATGGTAGAAAGGATACGCTGGACCGGTAGCAAGGTCAACTGCCGCAGTTTCTTCGACGTCTTCAGTCTCAGCAGTCTCAGCAGCCTCAGCAGCCTCCGCTTCTTCTATTTCAACGTCCTGAGCCTCCTCTGCTTCCTTAGCCTCCTCGATTTCCTCCTCAGGAGGAGCCTCGTGGACTGGCTGTGCGGCTAAGCGCTCTTCAAACGCCGCAACAACATCAGGGGAAACATATGGTTCAAGTGGTGCCTTTTCTACCTCGAGTGTACTTGGCTCTACAACTGGCATCTCTGCTGTTACACCTACAACAGGAGCAGGGGGGAGACTGAGTGTAGAAGCAGTTGAGCGACGACGGAAGATAAACCAGCGATTAAGGAAGCTGAATGTACGAATGACTGCGCTCATTGCGTAATTGCGACCGGATGCCGTTGCCATTTCGTGCGATGTAGAGAAGAGATTGGTGGAGGAAACCATACCCATTGCCGCCAACTCCGCCGCATTGAGAAGTTCCATTCCAATCTCACCCATACGCCGTACAAAGTACTGGAATGATACAAGGTACTCGCGGTATGTTTCACCAATGCTAATAAAGCTGACATCAATTGCTTTACCAAGAGATTCGTCTGTCGCCGGAAGGACCGTCATTTCAGCGTCGTATTTCTTAGTAATAGACCAGATATCCGAGGCGCCTTCATTTCCGCGGCGCACTCCGTCTGTTGGCAAATCTTGGAGCAGAGATACAACCTTATCGCCGTCAAAGCAGCAGCCTACAAAGTAACCGCCAACTTTTACAGTTTCGGCAAGATTACGTAGCCAGCCGTCAAGTGTTGTGCGGTCCTTGAAGAAGTAGTGAAGAGAGAACATAAGGGAGGCAACATCAAAGCCAGCAGCTGCCATACCACGCATTTCCTGAACGTAGGGCGGAGCTGTAGGATCTGATTCACCCCATAACGTTCGTAGCATAGAGCGGTCAAGGGGGGTTTGACCGGCGGAGCCGTCGGCGTAACGAACCGCGGAATCTGCGTGGACAAATAGCATACGTGGTACGCCGGCGCCGTTCTTTGAGCGCATCAGATACTGTAAGTATCGGCGGTAAGCACCATTTTTATTATCCACTAACCCTGTCTGAGCAATATCACAGCCAAGGACCCAGCCAACGCGCGCATTCATCCACTTGTGGATATCGCCGGCTTGACCGACTGACATATCAATAACTGAGGCACCTGCTGTAAGAACCTTAGAGAGTAGTATTTCATCTTTAATATAGCGATTATGGAATTCGGTGAGACCACGGATTTTGTTAAGGTCCCGCTGGGGAGCCTTACGCTGATAATAGGCGAGATTCGATGTATGGGGTGCTGGAGCGCCCTCAACAACTTCTTCGGTAATGGCACCACGGCGAATCATATATTCGGTTACGGGATCGTGAATTGAGAGCCAAACATCATTTGCCACTTTATCGCTATTAAGTGTTCCGCCAACAATACCGCGCGTGAAATCTTCTGTCTTATCCCAACGAACGCGAAGGGGGACCCATCGCCAACCGGCAGGGGCTTCGGGTTTATAGACCATTTCAACAATTGTACGATTTGTGATGGCATCTTTCGTCTCTTCGCAATAAATGGTATCATCGAGTGATTCAAGACTCTGCGCGTTTGGCGCCGCACCGGCAGCATCTGTCGCACCAGCGTTTATTGCAACATAGCAGACAGATGCCATAGGGTCAGGTGGCAATGGTGTAAATTCTACAGGTCGATAGGCACTACGAGTACCCTCTTGGAGCGATGACGGGTACGGTTTCTTATTAAGAACGGTATCGCGCGGGTCGACAAGCGCAGGGTCAACTGATGAACCTACAAAGAGTCGTAGAGTCTTATAGCGAACAATCTGGTTCGTATCTTCGCGTAGTTTTGTGCTAATGGCATCAACCGGTGTCACTTTACCTTCGCCGTCCTTCTCCTTTTCGGTAATTACAAGGAAATCGACGGAATTTTGCGAGGCGGGTTTCCACTTCAACTGGGCTTCCCACGTATTTATATTCTTGACAAGCGGTGACGCATTGGGTGTAAAGATGAGACCATCGGTATGGTAGGGTGCATCGCGCGCAAGACGGTCAAGTACGGATGCGGCTTCCTTAAAGATACCAACAGGGTCTGTGGGGTCCACAGGCGTTTGGAATGTTTTCATATGAACGGAGAGACTATTCTGTTTGGGAATATTGGTAACACTATAGTCTGCGTTGCTGAGGGCAGCAACCGCTTCACGTAATGCCGCTTCACGGCTTACCGCTACATCTGTGCCACGAACAATAAAGGGGCGAGCAGAGACATCTTCGCCACGGCGTCCATTAAAGATATCAAAGGCGTAATAACGGCTCATTGGCGCATTCGTTGCGTCGGTCGTCACCCATTCGCCATCCAGTACACAGCCAGCCCACTCTACTGTCGAAACATCATCCATACGACGGTCAGTACCGTATACGTTAAGGGAGCGGTCAACAAGATAAATACGACCGTTCTTTGCGACAACCATTAGACAACGTAGTCCGTCCGCCTTATCTGTCACGTTATAATCCTCAAGGCGAATGTTTGGAGTATCAGCTTCCTTTTCGAGTCCCATATGAGTTTTACGTAGTGTAATAGGCTGAGAGCCAGGAAAGGAGCCCTTCTTAGCACCGGTCTGTCCCTCCATCTGTGTTAAAATCTGTTGGCGTACGGATTCACGGGTAAGAATGTATGACTTTTGTAGTCCGCGTAATACGGAAACAATGCCGAAGATAAGGGCTTTCTTTGTTGCTCCAGAGAGCGCTTCGACTTCGAGCTCGTAATGGGTGGGTTGTTTAACAATACCGGCGTTCGTAAAGGTGGTCGCCTGGATATAGTTTCCACGGGTATCTTTGCGATTTTCACGTACAAAGGAGGCGTCGAACTGGAGTCCCTTCCAGTGTAATGATGTGAAACTGAACCGTTGCATGTAACGGAATGCTTTGGGTAATGACGCCCAGCGCGTTACCGCATCAACAACACGCGGGTCATCTTTTGATAATGGAATCTCACGGCGTAGTTTGACACGTACACCGTATTCGGGTAAGTCGATTTCACTAGGTCCTTTTGCGGATGCCTGTTTCTTATCCTTTAATATACAGAAGAATGGCTTGCCTTTGAGTGTATTATCCCGGCAGTACGCTTGGATAGTACCTTCACCTACAAGAGTAAAGCGTAAACCGCCGCCGATCATAATATTCAGTTTGGGCGGCTGAGGGTCTTCTTGTAAACCAACACTACGTAAATGCTTAATTGCGTTTAAGAATGCTGTATAATCGAGCTCTTTGCCGTCAGGACGCTTGAATGTCGCTTCAATCTCGGTCTCTGTAGCGGATTCCCACGCAGCCCATAGCGTATCTAAAGCCTGGGATTCTGTAGATTTGAGCTCTAGGGACATACTTCTATTAAGTCTAAGACTTTTTGCTTAAAGCCATCAACTTTTATCTCCGCCCCTGGCTAGACCGCGAGTCGGGATTTTAATTTGTATCCGGCAACGGCGGCAATACGTTCAATCTTAGACCCGGTAACTGCCTCCATTCCAAGCTTCTTTCCGACGGATTCTAAGTCGCCCAGAGTCAACTTCTCAAGGCTATGAAGAACGGATTGGGGAGGTAATAAGGTCCACTTATTCACACCGGCAAATGTTACAAGGTCTTTTCCGTTATAAATTCCTAGTGATTTCATCATCACACCGGTATGATGTACATGATATATCCCACGAATTCCGGTAGCACCTTCGCCGATATAGTCAGCCGCCGGATAGATAGTAATTACATTATCTTCATCGTTCCAGATAGCAACCTGAATCTGTTTTGCGACACAGAGAAAGTCTAGAAATGCCGAGATAGACTTATCGGTTTTGACGACCTGCCATAGAAAGACGGACTTTGCCTGTTTGAGCTCGTATAAATCGCCACCAGAAGCGCATCGAGGACGAATAATGGCTTCAAGCATGGTTTTCGTCCAACCCCGCGAGCGTCCACCCTGAGATTTATAGAGTTCGTCAATACGTGCTTCGCATCGTAGCGCTTCATCAATTTCCATTTGACGTTTACTCGCTTTGGGCGAATCATTATATAAAATATCAGTATACTCAATACCGAATACAACGGGATCAAGTGTGTGTTTGAGTAGTTCTAATTTACGGGAATTAACAGTGGCAATAGCAGGAGCAGCGGCAGGAGCAGCGGCAGGAGCAGCGGCAGGAGCAGCGGTAGGAGCAGCAACTATCTCAAGAATAGGAAAGTGATCTACACCCTTTCGTTCAGGAACCAATAGTTCCAACGGTTTCACATTATATGTTTGAAACGGATTAGACTTTAGAAAGTCGGATAATTCATTCCAATGGACCATTTATGTAATTAAAGCGGCGAATCATTTAGACCCCTCGGCGACAAGTCCCGCAGTCCTAAAGGACTAAAGAGTCCGGGTTAAAGAGCTAAGATACATCTCGCGGTCGGCAAGATTCTTACGATTTGTCTGCGTGAATTGAATAAAGAGTTCCAGGTCATCAAAGACCGGTTGTGATAGATTACAGCAGTTAAAAAAGACTCCGTTCAGATTCTCGGAAAATTCGGCAGAGTGTTTTTGTAGAATTCGAATAATTTCAATATGTTCTGTCTTTGTAAGACCCTTGAGATTATCTAAAAATGTCTTACGTCGCTCGTACTCTTCAGGTGATAAAGTACCGGGTGCTGCAGACATAGTTAATAAGAAGGGCGTGTTTCTCTATATTCATTTTACGCATTTGTCTCAGCATCCTCTTCACCCTCGCCGTCCTCAACTAGTTTACCAACCGCCATAATAAAGGGGGCGTTGGTCTTGATTTCACTACGTTCTAGGCGAACCTTAATGACATCACCCTCCTTGATACCATCAAATACCGTATTGCCAATATGAATATCACGCGGCACAAGGATACGAATCGCCTCCTCAAAGACAGCGTAGACACCCATCTTTGTAACCTTGATGACAAGTACATTCATCAGCATACCACCCTTAGGGTAAAGTACATCGCATTTCATTTTACAGTCGTAGACGAAGTTGCCGGTGTAGCGACCGTTTTCGGCAGCCCCCGCCGAGCGCGCAACAAGTTCAATAGAGTCGGGCTTCACATAGCCGTTGGCATTACATTTCGATTCGTGGCGCTCTTTCAGTTTCATAACCAACATATCCTTCACATCATCAGGCTTATGTACGTTGTTGATTTCACTCGGTGTCAGTGCTACGCGTTCATCTAAGTAAATGGTGTGATACATCCCTTTACTTATCTCCTATTGGTTTGAGAGGTTTCAAATTTTAAGCCGAAGCCGCCGAATCAGGTCATCTTGACCCCCGCCCGTGCCGAATCCACCACTGATAGAAACCAGCGTACTCCGCCCACTGCGCGGCGGTCGGCATAGCGCAACAAAAACTCCATATACGGGCATATTTGTTTGAGGGTCAGGTCGCCCGTATGTTTCAAAGGGTCTGCCGAGTCAGCAACAAATGACGGCTGTGCTGTCTCAAATTGTGCTGTTAGCACCTTTTGCCGGTCTTTACGGTCCTTATCACTCGCCCGTGCCGCCGGCGCATCATCAAGTAGTAATCCTACAATCGGGTCACCGGCTTTACGGAAAATATCGTGAAGCGCGCGAATACGCTTCTCGTGATTGCCAAGATTACTTGTATTTGCGCATTCGGCGCCCTTAATATCACCCTTCTCTTTATCGACCGTTTTAAATACAATTGTCTTTTGTTTGGAGACCAGGAAACCAAAATAGGGACCGGTACCTTCTTTACGGTCAATTGGTGCGCCAAGAATAGCATTCACGTCATCCTTAAAGACCGCCGTACATTGCGATATAGAGCCACCATACTGGCAGTATGTTTGGACACTACCAGACTCGCCTGCTGAAAGATTATAAATGACGCAACCGCTAATACGATTTGTTTTATCTTTTTGGAAAAGTTCAATGCGGTGATTTTCTTTCATAAAGACGCTCGCGCATACTTTTTCGTAACCGACTAGTGTATTAATACCACGGGTCAACCACGCACGGAAAACTGCCAGTTGTTCTTTATACGTCCAGAAATTCTCCATAAACCAGTGATAGGCGATTGGTCGTACATCGGCTAAATGACGGAAGAAACGGAAAACCCAACGCCAACCAAGCAACGATTCAGTTTCAGATATAACACCGGTAAGCCGCCCTGCAAGAATGAGTGTAAGTGTTTTATCCCATTGTGCCAGTTTCTTAAGCGCGTCGGTGGCTAACTTTTCGTCAGTCTCCTCTACAACAACTGCGCTTGCAGCCGCTACACCTGTAGTAGCAGGAGCAGCAACCACGGCAGCAGCCGGCGGCGGCTCCAATACGAGTCCTTCTGTAGCTAATAATGTACCGCGAGGAGGTTCAAATTCACGAGGCATACGACCATAGGCACGACCGTATCGAAGAGCCATAGGTATCATAGTATTTGTTACACCTTCAGGTTGAAATACAACATAGTCATTCACAAGTTTGAGGGTGCCGTAGATTCCATCATTGCGATGAATACGGACTTTATTAAGTACATCGCGTAAACCAATACGTGCAAATGATTCTGGAATATTATTATAAAAGAGTTTGAGTATTTTATCCACTTGTAGGACAGTTTCTGTTTTAAAATAGTTTATGAGTAATTGCTGACGCTCTAAAAAGACCCGACGGAAATTGTACGATTTTTGCGTGCTTTCATCGGCACCTAACTCGGTCGTTTCTGCAGCGCATACATACGGCTTACATTCGTATCCGCCGCCAGGAGCAGGGTCCCCAATATAATCGCATAGACTTGTAAAGGGCTCATCCTTGAGTTCAACGGTTTCTCTACGACCAAGCGCATCGACTAATAGACGTTCACCCATATTTTTGAGTAATACCGCATTTAAGTTGAGTACACAATCCCAGGCGTTAATTTTCATGAGTCGGCTGACACGACCGATAGGTTGTGCCTTACGAACTGCAAGGCGATAGGCGTATAAATCGGCGGTCTCGTATTTACCAACATCAACAGCGTGTAGATAAATGAGACAATTACGCTTCTCTAATGGTAGTTCTACGTGCGAGCAGAAACGAACACCGCGTCCCTCAATCTGTTCTATTCGATTCAAGTGATACCAACCATCAAGCAAATGAATTTGGCGTACACATTTTAAGTCCAGTCCCTCAGACGCGACCTGAGAACCAATAATTGCTTTTACCTTTGAGCCGTTGACTTCGTCCATATTTTTGAAGGTTGTGGCGTAGCGTAGAAGCGCTCCACCTGAAAAATTTGGAGACAGGGTTTCATCGGATGTCAGAAGGATATAGTATTTAGTCGCCCGTGGTGCGCCTTCCTGAATTAAAAGCGGCGCAGGTGTTCCGTCGGCAAGAACACGGACCCAACCACGGAGTTCTAATGCAATAGCAATAGGTAATGCACCGGCTGTAACATACCGCGAATAGACAAATGAGATACCCTCACCGCGGTCAATTAGGTCGACAATTGCGGCAATCTTAGGAGCATACTCGGCAATAGACTCTTTTCCAAAAATATCACTGACCTCCAGCGGAGCAACATTTGCCTCTGTTGTATCCTGGTTCCAACGAAATTGTTTCACTTTCATTGTACGAAAGACCGTCATAACTTCTTTAAAATAGTTATTCCACCCTTCACGTCCGTAAGTTCCGTTTTTATAGTAAATATTTCCCATTTGCATGGTGCGGTCAAGTATAAAATCGGTAATTTCTGCGCCGCGGTCACCTTCATCCACCGCTTGTGTATGATATTTCTTGAGATAGTGGCGTAGATTTTCACCCGCCCAGGTATCCTTAATACTATGGACGCAGAGCGGTAAACTTTTCATAATATTTTTATCGTGGTCTCCCCAGCTGACACGCCCCATAATATCTGTTTTACGTTTGCGAGTCTCTTTACGAGAGATACTACGAGTGGGATAGACATCAATGAATGTTCCAATATTACTTTCAGCAGGTGTAAGACGAACGGGGAAGGTATTTGGATTTTCGCCGCGCATGTAACTTACATACCGTTTAATGAGACGGCTGAGCGCCGCTGCGCCACCTTCTTTAAATTCTCCGTCACCCTGAAAAACCTGTGATACTTCTAACCGCAGTGAATCATCCTTTGTATCGTTTAATGTTAGCAGATTCAATAAAAATACAATTTCAGGCGCCGTGTTATACATAGGAGTGGCGGTCATCAGCATAAGACGGAGTCCGTCGGCAACGCGTAATATATCTTGTAAAATGGGAGTAAGGCGTTTTCCTTCGGCGCGCTCGCTCAGTTTGACGCGCGCAGGCTCATCGACCTTAGGTCCTTCCGTAATACCTTCGGCACTATCCTCGTCACCTGGGTCGGCATCACGGAGATTATGGGCTTCGTCGATAATGATAAGGTGGTCGGCAAATAATTGGCGAATAATTGCTATTTTACGGTCGTCCCGCGCGGTGCCGGTAATAACATCAGGTATCTCTTTGAAGCGGTCATTCACCCAATTAGCGAATTTAAGGTATCCCATAATTTGAAAGCGCTGTTTGATTAATTTATCGACTTCTTTGGCAATTTCGTCTTTATTACGATTCTTTGCCATATCGGCTAAACGTACATACGTCATTCCGGTACATTGTGGGGATTTCCAGAGTTCTTTGGTAAGGGCGTATTCTTGGGGAGTCGTAGGAACAAGGCGATTTACATCAAAGATTGTACGGCGAAACCCTTCGGCAATGGCTTGGGGCGCAATAATATAGACTTTATTATATGGCATCGTTTCCAGAAACGTCTCGGCTACAGTGACGGCGGAGCAGGTCTTACCGACACCTACGCCGTGATACAATAATACACCATTGTAAGGAGTATCAGGATGTAAAAAGCGTGCGACAAGACGTTGGATAGAGGTTGCGCTAAATTCACCAACTGCCCGTTGACAGCTGTCTTCGGCAACAGGCTCTGAGCGGAGTTCGTAAAATTCGGTCTTACGGGCAAGACGTGCGGCAAAGTTAGGGTCTGATACATCGGGATATAAACCGTATTCTTCATCGCGACGTTCTATCCACTCTTGTGGTTTAGGAATAGCAAGTTTTCGTGTAGTCATTTCATTCAGAATGGCGTCACGAATACGCTCATCAACGGGACCCTTCATAATCTTGCCATAGTCATCATCGATAATATTAGCAACGTCTGTGTCGTCATCGCGCCAATATTTTTCGGCGTAGCGTTGAAGTTTATCATTATCCCAAGTTTTGATATCTTGGGCAATAAGTGTAGCCATAGGTTCTGCAGTTTGCAGAGCTTGTGGATTTGGCGCCGACGCCATTCTCTCTGTTTGTAGGGCGAATTTAAATCGCTTACCACCACGAACGCCATCGCTTTCTGGCAGCGGGTGCCGCTGCGGGCACAGCATTATTGTTATTCTTTTTGGTGTTATTTTCTGTGTTATTCGCCTTATTATTTGTCTTACCATTCGACAGATTCTTTCGTGATTTTACAAATGTATTCACACGATTGACGTAGTTTGTGCTTGTCTTTGTATTTTTATGATTTTTAATAATTGGGAGATGCTCTGTTAAAAAATTAGCTGATGCTACCCAATAGACCTTATCCGGGTCATTATTACTCAAACTGTTTGCCTGTTTTTTAATAACAGGTAGCGCATCATTTAACTGTTTTATTGCTTTATTAAGACTCGCATTGTTCGCATTGTTGTTCGGCTTGTTATTCATCTTAGTGTTATTTGGCTTGTTGTTCTGCTTGTTATTTGCATTGTTGTTCGGCTTGTTATTTGCATTGTTGTTGGGCTTGTTGTTTGCATTGTTGTTCGGCTTGTTGTTGGGCTTGTTGTTTGGCTTGTTATTTGTCGTATTGTTCGGTTTATTATTGGGCTTGTTGTTGGATTTGTTATTCGGCTTATTTTTCTTTGTATTATTGGCAGGTCCTGCTGGTAAAGGGCGATTCTTAAGTGTATTATTTACTCCTGTTGGAACTTTGGCATTGAGTGCCTTTTTTAAAGGATTATTCATAACTACGTTTTTTTCCATTCTAATTATAACGCGGAAAAAGAATATTACATAGTTTGCCACTCAAGAGCCGCCGTTATTTTTGTACGTAAGCCGCCCTCCGTAATCCGTCGATGAAGTTCTGTCATAACTGCGCGTTTTTGGACGTTCGATTCACGAATATGCGCCATAGCTGCTTCAAACGTAAACCAACTAATGTCACCGATTTCTCGTTTCATAATATGATTATTAGGTTGAATATTTGCAACAATATTTGGTTTACAACAGGCAACAAAGTATGTTTGCTTATAAGGAATGGCATTTGTACCAACATATTCTTCAATCAGTGGTGGCTCGTCAAGAATATGGATGCATTTTACAGGAATACCAGTCTCTTCCTTGAATTCGCGTAAAGCGCATTCTTGCTCTTTCTCTTTTAACGCACGGCGTCCTTTTGGAAATCCCCATTCTGCTTCGGTAAATGCACCGGTTGCTGTAGAAATATACAAAGCAAGTGTCTTTCCGTTACGGTCTCCAGTCGTTTTAAGATTTTCAAAATTACGTCGTGCATTTTCAAATTCGGTTCGGAACTGTCGGGTGTTTTGAGCGTTCCAAAGATCGGACCATAGTTTTTCAAAAGGCTTTGTTAACAAACGTCCACGCTCTTCAACTGTCATTCCATTAATCAGTAAATGAATATAGTCTATTTTATCCATTTTATACTTTCCTCGTAGAAATTCTACATAACATAGTGAATCACGCCTTCTAACCAACAGATAATATGGTATATTTTCTAAAAATTTAATCGCACATATGCCAAACGACATTACAGGCGCCGTACAATCCCGGAATGTATGACCTAGTTTACCACAATTTACGCACTCCATTAGATAGGTGCGCCAACTTTTTTCGGACAATCAAACCCAGGAAAATATCTAAATACAAGAGAATGAGCCGCCCAACTCTACCTGATAATATGAAAGGAACTCCGCCACAAAGGGAAGAGGCGTTCCCACCGATTGGAATGGGACCGGCAGTATGGGGTCCTATTTTTTGGATGATGATGCATATTGTAACAATTGGATATTCACCGTTTCCAAAGGAGGAGGAGAAAGCGGCTGCCATAAACTTCTTCGAGTCATTACAATATGTAATACCGTGTCCGATATGTAAGGAACATTATAAGGCGAATTTAAAAGAATCTCCTGTTCGTGAGGCTGTAGGAGATAAACAAACCCTTATTCGATGGCTATTTAATATGCATAATACAATAAACCAACAACTCAAGAAACCTACAATTACATGGCACGAGTTCGTTCATTCTGTAGTAGGACTCTCTAAACTATCAAGATTCTCCTTTCAAGAGGCATCAGAGCGCCCTTATTTTGATACACAATCATTGCTATATATGGTAGCAGGGATTGGATTAGGAGTAGGGGGGTTTTTAGCGTATAAACATTATAAGTGATTACAGCCTACATCCGTCTAAAAATGCCATTTCGTCATCTGGTTCAAATGTGAGCCAACTGAGGAGAGTTGCGGCAATACGATTTTCAAAGGGTGCGCCGATGATAGGAATGAGAGAGTAAAAGCGGGGGCGTTTTTTCAGATACGCCCAGCGCCATAGAAGTACATACGGTATAACAACGAAGAAGAATACAAATCCATATAGCGCATAGAGAATACGGTAAGGCCAGCCGCGGTAGACATTGAGATTTGTCGCCAGAGACGCGCCAAAAATACCGAGCGCAATGAATAAAAATACACCCAATACACCACCGGTAATTCCAAGTGCTCGTTTTAATAGTCGCGATAGACTAAATGTTTTTCTCTCTTCTTCATTCTCAAGTGCGCTACATGTCATAGCATGAAGAAATTGCGGATTCAACCCAGCAGCCGTCGCAGCCATCGAGGTCAAATTATTTGTAGGTGTGCCTGTAGACCACGGCATAACTGATGTACTCGAGCCTGAAACATCCGTTGAAGGTGCTGTATTTATCAGTGTAGCATCAGCAGTATAAATTAAATAGAATGCTTGATTATTTGTTACATATGTTAATATACCAGTACAATCATCTCTTGACTGAGCTTTTGATTTGGCTTTTGCCAATGAATTGAATTGATACAGATGTAAACCTTCTTTTGAAACTTTGCTATAATATGTATTAAATGTATCATTTGCAAAGAAATTTGTAGGGCTCAGTTGAACTGTAGTGGTAAAACATATAATACCGCTCAAATCAGCGCCGCTCAAATCAGCACCACTCAGATCGGATCCACTTATATCGGCTTTCTTACTTCCACTTAAATCGACAGCAGCCGCCTGTTTCTCTGCAGCGTATGCTTCAGCGTCGGGATTATATGTTGCCGCATGAAGCTGATACATTAAATTATTTTTTAACTGACTCAATAATTGACTCATTCCCCTATTGATTGCGAGTAATGTTATTTATTTGGACCCGACGCATTAAGGCGCCAGCACTCCAGAGCTAAGGGGTGTCATTTTCCGTCCATCGTGCGGAGATACAACGCCGGCAGGTAAAGCATTTCCATTTTTTAATTCACAGTCTTGCTGGGAGTTAAATACACGCGTGCGATCGCATGATTTAGCAGATGGAACTTTGACACAATAGCGACCGGTGAGATCTTCGCCGACGAAACACCAGGCAACAGGCGGTGGCGAAGGATTTACAATTTGTTTTTCTACGGGCGAAGGGGCGACCGAGAGTTGAAGTCCACTTGGCACTTCATTCAGTGTACCATATTGTCCGAACGATGGTGAGCTACGAAAGGCGCCGAGCCAATCCCATAGCGCATTGTTTGAGCGAGCACGATCGGACCACCAGGGGCTTTCGTGTAATCGATAATATTTGAACGCTACGGCTACCCCGACACATAGCACAAGAAGCCCAAGAATCCAAAATAGAATTGTGATCGCCGATACGGTGGGGGTGAATCCGACATTTGTGTTATTCATAAGTACATTCATGGACGCTTGTGTTGCCATAATCCTCTAAGTAAGTGTGCGTCTTTTCGTAGTTAGGAATTATCGTTGCCCGATTAGATATGCCGGGCGGGTTACTATCGCTAGTTTGCTACGGAAACGAGAATATTATTCTCAATGGAAACCCACAAACAACCTATTTTTATAAGTCGTTTGAACGTTATACACACTTTTCACAGGAGCCGATCCAAATCCCTTTGGATGGACCGAATCTCTTACTGCCAGATGCGCCGATTCTGCTGAAGACGAAAATCCCTCGTCAAGGCGACCTTCTCAGTGATTTAGTACTACGAATAACATTGCCAGATATTTTCAGTAAAGCGTATCTTCGCCCCGCTGTTGATGTTAGCGGATGCCCTATTCTGGACGCAAATGGCAATCAGGAAGTTACCGTTGATCGGCAGTATGAATTTGCGTGGGTTCGTCAAATCGGTGTTCGTATGATAGACACGATTACATTCACGATTGGCGGTCAGATTATACAGCAGTTCAATAGTGATTGGATTTCGTCACGCGCAATGTTAGACCAGGATAGCGATACGTATACAAAATGGCGCGTGATGGTAGGCGATGTGCCAGAATGTTTCGATCCGGCAAATGGAATTTATGCGGATCCGACCGTCCCGCCAGGAATGGGGTATCCGAATGTAGTCGCATGGCGTGGCACACCAAACAATCCGGCACCGATTCAAAATAATTCGGCGTCGATTCCAGGTCGTATTTTACGTATTCCCTTAGGTCTATGGTTTAGCGATTTTCCGGAAAATTCACTCCCACTTGTTGCCCTACAATATCACGATTCGGAAGTGACAATTCAAATGCGCCCGATTCGCGACTTATATACTATCCTTGATTTGTCAGGAGCCAGGGTACGTCCTGGAGTTCAGACCCTTGCTCCAAGTTATTTACCTGACGGAACGTCGATTGACCGATATATGCAGATTTGGAATCAAAAACTCTATGGCAATCTTCCTATGTCAATGACGAATCTATATGGCGGAAATAATGATATTAGTGGCGCTATGAGATATTTTTTGACAGATATTTCGGGCGGAGTTCCGCTGCTCGATGGCTGGCCGCTCAACGCAACCTTAGAAGCAACCTTTACATTCTTACAGGATGATGTTCGTCTCATGTTTACGAACAAGACATTACGATACAATGTGCGCCAAGTTCAATGGTTTACCTTTTATGGAATTACAACACGAAATACATATAGATTAGACGTACATAATATAGCGACTCGTTTAATATTTTTCGCACGGCGTAGTGACGCGATTACATATCGCAATCAGTCCACAAATCTGACAAATTGGATGTATACATTAGGGTCAGAGCGTCCCTTTGTAACCCCTGCTCCGTATTGGACCTACCCCAATTTTGTATGTACAAATGCAAATGGTCTCAACGTCCAGCCTTGCCCTGCACCAAATCCTTACCCAGGTGCGGCTACTGCGCCTTTGGGACGCACTGGTATTAATCTTGCAGGCATTCAACGCGATATTTTATTGAATACATTTTTTACGGCAAATGGTAATGCTTTGTTTGATAGCCAGGATAGCGACTACTTCCAGAAATATGTACCGTTTCGTTATATGGAGGGCAATTCCGCGGCGGTCCAATCGCTAGGAGAAGCTACACAGTACGAAATGTGGCCGTTGAGTGCTTATAGTTTCTCTCTCAATGGGTCATCGGTCCAGCAGCCAACAGGTACACTCAATACAAGTCGTATTGACCGATTAGAGCTGGATGTGGATGTATGGCCGATTCCATACTTAGCAGGATATACATATAATCTTTATACGTTTGTGGAGACTCTGAATTTCTTGGAAATTAGCAGTGGTTTGGGCGGACTGAAGTTCGCCCGCTAATTCTATTCTTCCCATTCATCCAATTATTATACAAGTTCGCTATGCGAATTCATATAATTATAACTAAATCAGGTAATTTAATACTTATTGACCCACCAGTCATCCCAGAAGTAGGGCGGCTGTTGGGCGTCTGTGGATGGCGCGACGATGCTAGACGTGTTTGGGCGCTCGCGATAGAGAGAATCGATGTGGGCGTAGTTGAGGGCATAGGCGAAATACTTGAGGCGAGATACCATACCCTTCATCGGACCTACAACATTATAGTCGGCAAAAAGGCGCTCATCGTACCCAGGCTTGTCAGGAAAGTACATGTCCTTCATCACGTAGAGTCCGCCAGGGTTGAGTTTCGGCACAGTCTTCAACTTCATACGGACGGCAATATTTCCATTGACATAAACATCTAGATTGACACCCTTGAGGAGAATGACAAGGTGGAACCACTTGCCAACTGGTACATTCGGTACACTGACATAGTTATCCCAAGAATCAATCGTATTCATATAGACACGGAGAGTATTTACATCGTTTTGGACGAAGACAGCGGGGGCAAGATTGGGGAAGCCGTTTTCGCTTCCCTTGTGGAAGACATGCTTGAGTTTAACAGGGGCGTTGCCATTTGCTAGACCGGGCTTTGAGTTACCGCACTGGTTTCCAGCAGGACCAGACTTTTCAAAGGTATCAGGGTGAATAAATAAGAACATAGAATACGAGAATGCCGAGCCCTGCTGCTCATCGCGACTGTTATATAAAATAGGGAAACCTGTATCAAGTCCCTGGGGAATACTTACAGATGTAGCTGTTGTATTATCAAATAATACAACCGCTTGGCGGTCTAACTTTGTTAAGAACGAATTAAATTGTTCTATCATAGCCATAACAACCTGTAGTCCAATCATTGTAAGAATGACAATGGCAAGTTGGGGGACTAAGCCATCACCCATTAAAAATCCACTGACAGATTCCATTTCCTCTATTTATAATTGCTTTTTATAAATGGAGAATTCATATACGCTTAGTTCTTGTTATACGTTAACTTCACGCCAAGATTATTTGTAAGCGAATGTAATACGCTAGTACTTCCCTGAGGACCTAACTGGTATAGACCGTAGATACGGTCCGGGGTGAGCGCAACACCAGAGAAGAGCACGCTGTTGAGGAAACCGTTAAATCCTCCCAGAACAGATGTATTGACATACTGCTTACCGCCGCCGGCAGGTGAGCCGACAACTGGACCCGGAAGAACGCACGAACGATTGAGTTTGCCGTCGTAGTAAACATCAAGGACACGTCCACTGACAACGCAGGTGAAATTTACCCAGCGTTGCATATCAACGTCGTTAATATCGCATACAGGGGTGCTACCATTGTTTGCGAACGATTGTTGGGCGGTGGCAGCGCTTGTCGCATTCGAAGCAAAGCGTGTCTTCCATGTTAGTTGGTCTGACTTAACACCGCGTGTGTGTAAACGAACACCGAGCATATTTGTATTGGGGTATAAGAATGCTGTCATCACATAGGCAGAGTTATTTCCAAGAGCAGGGTTCGATACATTCGGGTCTGTGATTGTAAAAATGGGCTTAATCACGTTTGTCTTTGAGCCATCCCACGTATTGATATACATCCACCAGCTGATGGTGAAATCGGCGCCCTCAATAATGCGGAGATTGGGGTTAGGGACAAAACTCGGGTCTTGCTTTTTATTATCGTCGTAGTTAATACAATACGGTTTTACCTTTCCAGACTGGTTTCCTGGAACTCCGTACACTCCGTTTGTCATTTTTACCTGGAGAACATAGCGCTCTGTATCCGAGCTACCCGTTAAGTAGCTGTAAACTAAGTAGCAGATAAGGGCAAGGGCTAATAGATATACAACATTGTATACGAGCCCCGAGCTTTCGTAAAAGAATAATTTTACTCGGTTGTATGCGTTCATACTTCTTCTAAACTAGAGCATTAAAATCTTCAGGCGTATTCGTAATCTACATACTCAAAGCCGTTTACATCATCCCCCTTACGATTTCCCTTATTCGGACAGAAGCCAGCGTGGCACATAACATTATAGAGTTCGTGCCAGATACTTTTGAATGTAGGCTGTCCGTCCGGGATATTAGGCTTTCCACGTAAATCTGTAACGTGTTTGTAGTTTTCCCATATCTCTTTTTCGGTCAGGCGGCGAGGCCAGGCTTGTATCATACCAGCTTGTCCCCAGAAATCCGGAGAAGTTTCAAGAAGTACACCGGTAGGATTCGTCCACGTAAGATTTTCAAGTATAAGTGATGTAGCGTGCTCTCCATTCAAATAAATATCAATAGAGCGTCCTTCAACAGCAATTGTAATTTGATTCCAACGGGCATTCATGACACGTTCAATTTCTGCCTGGGGAGGCGGTGATAATTGTCCGTTCATCATAAGTGGTACAAGGGGGCTGAGTTTCAGAAGAGCAGTTTGATGTACGGGGTCAAGTATAAATTCGCCGACGCCTAGAAGTTTGACAAGGGGTTTGAAACGATAATCTCCCTTAGGACCGGCAAATGGAATACGCTCATCGTTCACTTTATCCATATAGATGAAGAAGCCGATAGTAAAATTACTTTTTAAAGACTGTGTGAGTTGTGCCTGGGTTAGAACGGATTGAAGCGTAGAGCCAACAGCGTCGTTCTCGGAGGGACGACCGTTCAACACAAATGGACCGAGAACTTTTGTTTCGTCGGATTTTGGCATAAAATAGAGTATATAGATAACAGCAGCAACAATAATAAGCAAAATGAGTATAAGAAATATAAATCGGGGATTCATTCCTCTTATACTGTAAGTATGTTTTTAGCAGTTTATAATTTATTCTGTAGCGAAAAGTCCCTTTA
>Ga0208616_1000058_pt1 | contig 37923 bp, 36 predicted proteins | sample CryBogCBE16Oct07_FD_184575 | JGI IMG/M metagenome (GOLD analysis project Ga0208616, IMG submission 184575) | Freshwater microbial communities from Crystal Bog, Wisconsin, USA - CBE16Oct07 (SPAdes) (version 2) | ecosystem: Environmental > Aquatic > Freshwater > Lake | place: Crystal Bog... | reverse complement strand
ACTTTTTCGCCAGCGGTGATGAGTTCGTTTGCTTCACGCATAAGGACTGGTTCTTCGATGTCAACCATGACAACGCTCATGCCTTCAGCGAGAAAACGCTTGGTGGTGGCGAGTCCGATTCCAGATGCTGCGCCAGTGATGACGGCTACCTTGTCTTTTAATTCCATCTTCTTCTCCTTAATGGGCGAGTGACATACCTATGACAAAACAAATTGATCCCACCACGGGGGTAGTGATGAGTAGCACCATTGAATACTTCCAATGGTGCGTACGAGCGAGTATTGCAGGTATTGCGAAAGCCGACGAGGCAGTGGTCAACCCCCCACAAAATCCCGAAACAATTATCTGGTGCATTTGAGCATCTGACGTTCCGGTCAACTTGTAGGTTGCCCATCCAGCAATTCCAGTTCCAATGACATTTGCCGCTACCGTTCCAATTGGACGCTGCGTCGGGTGACGTAGGCGCACTGCGAACTCCAAAACGAAGCGAACAACGCATCCGAGTGCCCCGAAAATTCCGATAAGGAACAGAATCATTCCCTCGCCCCCTTAAGTCCGAGCCATCCAGAAAAAAGGCTCAAAACGAACAGGCAGGAGAAGGTTAAAAATGCGGCTGGCACACTCAGGTGCCAGATACCTGACAAAGTGACGAAAATCGCCGAATAGGACGTGTACCCACCCAGTAGCCCAGTGATTAGTAATAATCGCATGGGATTATCAAAATGGTTGTCTCTAAGTGGTCCAACGAGCAGTCTGGTGGCCAGATAGATCCCTGACAGATTGATCGCGGCGAGAACCCAGGGGATATGTGAGACCCACGTTGACTGGTTGGCAGCCGGCTGAAGCTTCATTAAAACGTCACGAATAATTGTTCCGACGAATCCGCCAAGAGACACGACAGAAATCGAAGTGAAAAACATCTTCGGAGTAACTGCGCGTCGAGTATTCATTGCGTTCTAAAACTACTTGGAGGGAGGTCAGGGAAGCGTTATGTAAAAAGGTCTGAATGTCCCTTTATTTCAGTACATTTACAACTTTACATAACGTACATTATCGGCTTTATACCCAAATACGTCAGATACTGTTGTTCCATGTCTAGTGCTGAACGCGTTCTCTTTCGAGTCATCTGGGGTGACTTCTACAAAGGGATGTTTCAAGAGCTCGTTATGGCGTTTGATCCAGATGAAGCTCTCGTGATTGCCAGCGAACTTCGACCTGAACTCCCTAGACCTCGAGTGGCGATTTTGGCCTCAGTTACATCCATGGATGCACAGTGATTGTTGCTGTACCCATAGAAGCCATTGGCGGCATGCTCGTTCCCTTGGTGCCACGGGCGCTGATGTTGGCTATGTAGGTTCCGATAGCTACGTGAGTGACCGTATACGTCAGAACTTTGCCAACCTGAATCGGAGCGAGTGACTGACCTTTCTTTTCAAAGAAGATTTGATAGCCGCTGATACCCGAATATCCCTTCGGCGCTGACCAGGTCAACTTGACATTGAAATAGAGGCACTTGTTCGCTGGGGTCGGTGTACCCGTTGCTGGGTCAATTTTGGTGATGCAGATCTGCGTCGCAGTGACGTTGCTTGCTGGTGGGTTGTACATTGCCGCCTCTACCCCAGTTCCGATAACTGAAACTAGAAGTGGTGCCAGTGCCACACTCGCCATGACCGCTTTTAGAGATTTCTTCATGATTCAGAGCCTACCAATCGTTCTCAAAAGTAGGTGGTCACTCCCCTCTACACTGAGCCTATGGAAAATCTTTTTGATGTCTCAGGCAAGGTTGTACTCGTAACTGGCGGATCGCGCGGCATTGGCGAAATGATCGCAACCGGTTTTATTAATGCTGGAGCAAAGGTGTACATCTCAGCTCGTAAGGCGCAGGCGTGCGACGACCTCGCGGCAGAACTTTCAAAGATCGGTACATGCATCTCTATTCCCGCCGACCTCTCCTCTGAAGAAGAGTGCAAGCGTCTCGCTGAAGAGATTGCCAAGCGCGAGGACCACTTGGATGTACTCGTAAACAACGCTGGTGCCACCTGGGGTGCTCCAATGGCTGAAACTGATGAAGCATCGTTCGAGCGAGTTCTCTCAATCAACGTGAAGGGTGTCTTTCACCTTTCGAAGTTTCTCCGACCTCTTCTTGAAAAGGCTGCGAAGCCGGGGTCACCTGCTCGCATCATCAACATTGGATCGATTGACGGAATTCATGTTCCAATCATGGAGACATTCGCCTACTCCGCATCAAAGGCTGCAGTTCATCAAATGACTCGCCACCTCGCAAAGGCCATGGCGCCAAACGTCACAGTGAATGCAATCGCACCTGGCCCATTTGAGTCAAAGATGATGGCGGCAACGCTGAAGGCTTTCGGTGATCAGATTGCTGGCAACGCACCAATGAAGCGAATCGGACAACCTTCTGATATGGCAGGGACAGCAATCTTCCTGTCATCGAAAGCATCAAGTTACATAACTGGAGCAATCATTCCTGTTGACGGCGGAATCGCTACTACCGCTTAATTGATTGGCTTAGTTCCGAGCGTCAGTTTGATATTGAGATGCTTGGTGCCACGAACAATCGAAATCGTGATCACGTCGCCTGGGTGATGAGAAGAAATCACTTGCTGGACGTCCGCTCCCCCACCAATTGTGGTGCCGTTGATACCAACAATGATGTCGCCCTGCAAGAGTCCTGCAGATGCTGCGGGGGTTCCAGAAATCACACTCATGATGACGGCGCCACTAGCTACTGAGAATCCATATTGTTGCTGGAGCGATGGAGTTAGAGATTCCATTTCGATGCCCATGTATGCGCCGTGATTAACAACTGTCTGTCCGGCAAGTAGTGACTTAAGGAGCGACTGGATGGTGGCCGCAGGAATTGCGAAACCAATGTTCTGAGCTGATGAACCATCTGGCAGCGTTCCTGCAACTGCGGTGTTCATTCCAATAACGTTGCCAGAGGAGTCAAGAAGCGGTCCCCCTGAGTTTCCTGGATTAATTGCGGCGTCTGTTTGAATCATGTCATTCAGTGTTTCTGTTGAAGCACTGGATGAGGCTGTCACAGTGCGTCCAAGCGCAGAAACAATTCCTGTAGTGACGGTAGGTGTTCCTGCGGCTAGGCCGAGAGCATTTCCAATAGCAACAACTGCGTCACCCACACTGAGTTGCTGCGAATTTCCAAATGCAACAGTCGGCAGTCCGGAAATGTTGTTGATTCTTATTAGCGCCACATCATTTATTGGATTTGTTCCAATCAACGTAGCTGGAAGCTTCTTCGTTGTGCCAGAGCGAGTTACGGTTATTGACCCGCCAGATGTCGCAGAGGCAATCACGTGATTGTTGGTGATGACGAGACCCGTAGATGAAATAATCATGCCAGTGCCTTGATCTTCACCTGCTGCACCAGTGACATCAATTGACACAACACTCGGAAGAAGACGCTGAACCAACTTCGGGATGCTTTGGCCATTTGGAAGAGTCGCTGCACCTGGTGAATTGGTTACAGACTGAATCGTGAGCCCGTTTCCAGACGATGAGCTTGCCGATGCGTAGTGACCAGCGAGTCCACCAATAAGTCCTGCTACGAGGAGTAGACCTATTCGACTCGACAAAATTGACTTAGGACCGGCCTTTTGTGAAGCAAGTGGGACCTCATCCACAATTACCCTTGCTGGCGCTGGTGCAGGCGTTGGAGCAGCTGGTGCCTGGGCGAGGACTGGTTCGGTTGCTGACTTCTCAACAACATCTCTCAGAATCTCAGCGAGGGTGCGCTCGTCTGGTTGCTGGCTTGGAGTTTCGTCGCTCATGGGTTCTACCTTAGGAGGAAAGATTAATAAAAGAATAAATAGCGGCTGAAAATTCGCTAGCCCTTGGAGCGACTAAGATTTATCTCTGTGTCAAGACGTATAGAGATCGAAATTACGAGCCTTAATGGTGACGTAGCAACATGGCGTGCTGCTGGGGCAAAACTCCCTAAGGGCACGCTCAGCGCAGCATTGGTTCAAGGCGGAGCCGTTGTCGGCAACGTTTACCGTGCCGACGTGGAAAATTACATGGACGGCATCGAAGTTATTGCCATACTTCCTCCCAAGACTGCTTCCCCACTCGACCCACGTAAAGAACGTCTTGAAATAATCGTTAAAGAAAATACCGGTCCTGACGTTGTTGTTACCTACGCACCGAAGGGTCGCGGGGGACGTCGTGACGGTGAACGTCGTGAAGGTGACCGCAAGGATTCGAAGCGCTCACCAAGTCGTCCTGGTTCAAAAGACCGCGGTGGCGCACCAACTGGTGAAAAGTCTGAGCGCGGACCGCGTACAGAACGACCAGCTCGCTCTGATCGTCCGGCTCGCCCATCTGGTGCTCGCACTGGTGGACCTGTTGTTGCTCCAATTACGACTATCTACCGAAACGCACTTCTAGCAACCCTTTCTCCAGAGCAACTACCAGTCGCAGAACAATTGCTTCGTGGTGGAATGCCCGCAGTGAGGTCTGCTGTCGCAGAACAAAACAAGAACGCCACAGCTCAGGGTCGCCCAACAATTGATGCTGAGACCATTGACCGCATTGCAGAAGAACTTCTTGGCAAGACAAACCTTGCTCTTTGGAAGGACAAGGCAGCTGGCGCCATTGGAGCAGGACGTGAACTACGTCTTCGCGACCTTCGTGCCGTTGTTACTTCAGCAAAGACTGTTTCACTTGACGACGAAGGTCGCCTGCAGTTAAAGGAACTTCAGACTGCTCTAACTTCAAAGGTCGATCACCTTCGCACTGTGTGGAACGAAAAGCTCGAAACTGCACTTAACTCTAAGAACGTTGCTGAGACGCTTCGCTTGGTGGCTCGCCCACCAGACATGTCAACTCGCGTAACTGCTGAGATGGCCGCCAAGGTTGTCACCATGACTTCTGAAGCACTTACTGCTGAACTTGACCCAGCCGCATGGAATGAAATCGTGACGCTGGCCGTTGACACTTCAATTCGTCGCAACATCAAGCCAGTTGGAATCCCAGCAAACGAAGTGAGCAAGGCTCTTGCGATTAAGAACGCTGGTGCTATTCCTGAGCTAGCGAAGCTTCTCGGAATGCCAGTTCCTCCGCCACCACCGCCATCACGCGCGCCACGACGTCCGGCTAATCGCCGCGCATCGTAAGTAAACGAGCTTTCCAGCCAATCGATTCGTAGAGCGACTTAGTCGCCCTATCTCCTGGAAGTGCGAAGCCATCAACAGCTCCAGCGCGACTGATCATCTCAGTAATCATCTGCTTTGCTATTCCGTTTCTGCGATTAGCTGGTCGAACGTAGATTCCAAGAATCACCGAATCACGACAAAGCGCAAAGCCAGCTCCAGATTCTTCGAGCCAGAGTTCACCATTAGCAACGCTTAGCTTGAGCAGTTCGCTACTACTTAGTCCGTTGCTCATTTGAGCCATGAGCTCGACAGCACCCCTGGCGTCCTCGATGCCATCGAGAGATTCGCTCCAAAGGGCTTCGATCTCTGGAGTCACAGTTGAACTCAGAGCGACCGACATGCAATCTCGATCAGACGCAGTCGCGGCAAAGAGTCTTCTGCTTGTCAGCCAACTGAGACATCTTCTTCAGAAGTCGACATGACTTGCAGCGGAATTCGTCATCTTGCTTAGGCAGCAGGATTTCGCTCGGGTCCAGCGTCGGATCAACCTCAGTGGTTGGTGCCTCATCGTCGTCTTCAGGTGTGGTGTCTCGGCGAATGGTTTCAGCGAGAACTTCGTCAAGAGCCAGTTCGACGTCGGCTTCATCAGCGACATCTTCAATTTCCTCAGGGACAGCCGGAACCGCACTCTCCTCTTCGATTGCTACTTCGTCTTCTTCGTCTGAGTCTTCGTCGACTGCGAGGACATCGCCGTCCTCGAGCTCAGCGCCTTCTTCGATGATCTCTTCTTCGAAACCGTCGGCTAGTTCGCCTTCGTCGAATACTTCATCTTCTCCGTCATCGGACATAAATTCCCTTTATTACTCTTTATTTGTAGCGTTGGCAGTGTAGGTCGTAAAAGTGCTGATTACATGTCAATTCGCTTAAAAATCCCTAATACTTGGATTTTTTAGGAATTTGAGCGTTTTCTTTCTGCATTTCGCTCTGCTTCAAGTCGTTCTAGGTCAGTATCAGAGAAATCTACGTAACTCATTGAGTCTGCAATTGCAGCGTGTCCCGCCTCTTCACGAATGAGCCTCGCCATCTCGTGAGCGACCCTTCGGTAGCTCGGGTGACCCTGGGGTCCGGAGCGAAGCTCAATGAGGTGCATTGCTTCTCTGGCGTTCATTTCCATGACGTATCTGATTCTGAAAGCCAGTGCGACGCAGTACTGCGCTTGTTCAGGGAACTGCTCTCGCATGTCGTAATAGAGGCTTGCTGAGCGTTCTAGGGACGCTACAAAGGGTTCTGTGAGCCCTGCCTCCTCAATTATGTCTGGAACATCGAAACCGAGCTCAACGGTGAGGGGTTGCCATTCAATGGTGAGTAGTCGGTGACGCTGAAGATCTCTAAAGGCGCCGTAATCAGTAACTAGTTCGAATCGGTACATCGTTGACTCGAAGGCGCGACCTGGGCGGTGACGACGGTTCTTGCGATCACCTACGTAGGTTGCGATCAACTTTGAGCGATCGCCAGAATTCATTGCACCAACGCGCTTAGATGCTTCTTCTTGGGACATTGTCGAGTTCGCGAAAACGATTGCTTCAAGAATCTTTGATTCGCCATCCTTGTCGTAAGCGGCAAGACGAACATGTTCGCCTGGTTCGGCTTCGATGTCATTCCACATTGAAGCGATGAGCTCTTTGGTCGCACCCTTGGTTTCAGCCAAGTAGGTCGTCCATGCAACACCACGTTCTGCAATGTTTACTCTCTTCAGGAATGAAGGAATCACCTTTACGAGTTCATCCATCATGAGCTTTGAGTAGTCACGAACTTCTGGAAGCGGATGAGCTCTCATTCGAAGCAGCAGCGATTCGTATGCTTGTCCTGATGCGTAGATTCCGAGATTCGAAATTGCTGACGCTGGAAGAAGTCCTCGAACAGCATCAAGTGCTTTTGCACGAATTGCTTGTCGGTAAACAAAGTCGGTATCTTCTGCAGTCTTTGGGAATTTTTTAGTTAGGAACTCAACCAGTTGTGGGAGTAATTCGGCGTAGGTGTCGAACATTCGGTCCATCTCGCCTACGTAGCGAGCTCCAAAAGACGACATGGTGACATCGTGGTCTCGGTAGTAGCGGTAGTGACCGTTGCTTAGACGCTTGTCATAACCGAGGTAACGGGTCGATTGCTCGAGGTAACTCATGAGCCTTCCCCATTCAAGAACCTTCGTCAAAACGTTGCTTGCTTGCTCGCACGCGAGGTGAACTCCACCAAGTTGTGCGACGGAGTCGTCACCGTATTCGAAGAAGATCTTTTCGTAGAGACTTTCAGCCTTATCAAGTCCAATGGTGGCATCAATGCCAATGTCGCCGGTGAGGTCTAAATCGCCAATGAACTCGTCGAGGAACAATCTACGGAGACTCTTTGTGCTGCGTGAATAACGAGCAAATAAGGCACCTTTAACAACCTCTGGGAGGTTTACTAGGGCGAAGACCGGAGACTCTAGATTTGTGAAATACCGGCGAAGGATTGTGGCTTCTTCTTCTGTGAATTCTTCAACGGCATAAGAGTGCATGGATAGAAAAGATTAGAGCGCAAAGTCCCCTTAAGGGTGGACACTAGAAGCGCCAGCAACAACGCTTCTCAGCACATAATCACGCGCTTCAGCGGCCACATCAGCTACCGCCGTGAGGTTGCTCATACGGGCCAACTGCTCGCAAAGGTCAGCCACCTGCTTGGCATTTCTAACGAAGTCACCAGGTGACGTTTGGCCAATTTCGGCGTCGGCAAGGTCAAGTACGACGCTGAGAGAAGATCCCCTCGCCCATGCCGTAATCGTTGTCGCAAACTTGCCGTCTGGCTCCTTGGTGTGAGGAACTTTGTAACGCTCTTCAACTTCTCTAATCAATGCGTTAGTTGTATGAATTTCGTGAAGTCGATCAGTGATGTTGGCACGGCGTTCGCTACCAAGACGGTCGTTAATGCTCTTTTTCTTCGTTGTTACGTTCTTGCCAGCGTGAGGCGCCCTCGTCGAACGCTTTGACTCGAACACGAAGCAAGAAAGCAAACCCGCAAGCTGAGCCGGCTCTAAGTCTTCAAACACACCACTCGTAATTGACTCGGCAATCAGAAGGTCGCACTCGTGGTAAATCGAACGCAACAATTGTCCTTGAGCATTGAGTTTCCATCCATCGGTGTAGCCAAGCTCTTCCAGCACCTTGTGTCGTGCAACCATCTGATCGCCCAACGGCCTCTTGGACGGGGTCGCACGGCGATCGGTTTCGAACTGAGCGTACGAACACTGCACGACTTCTAGAGCAGTTTCAAATTCAAAGTGATTAATCAGATTCGCCGTGAAGTTATAGGTAGGTCTAAATGAAGAGTGGAGATCTGAAGGCGGTGCCAGCGCAACCCTTCCAACATCATGGAACTCAACCTCGTTAGTGAAGCACACGATTGCGTGACCTTCGTCGTCGAGTCCACGTCGACCTGCTCGTCCAGTCATCTGAGAGAACTCACCACTCGTGAGGAACTTGCGCCCAGAGTCTGAGTACTTAGTGAATCTTTCGAGCGCAACGGAACGTGCCGGCATGTTCACACCGAGTGCGAGTGTTTCTGTAGCGAAGACGACGGCGAGTAGTCCTTCCTCGAAACATTTTTCCACGATTTCTCGAAAAGCTGGGACCATACCTGCGTGGTGAGCGCTAATGCCTCGTCGTAGGCAGTCGACAAATTCGTCGTAATCGAGTGCCTTTAGGTCGTCTTCACTGAAATTCTGAAGGCGTGCTCGAGCGATGTCTTCAATTTCGCGTCGCTGGTCTGGAGTTGTGAATAAGAGACCATCACGTCTGATTTGACTGACCGCGTCGTCACAGGCCGCTCTGGAGAAAATGAACACAATCACCGGAAGAAGCCCTTCGAGTTCGAGGGTGTGCAATAGTTCACTTCGCCGTGGAGCTCTAAATGGCGGTGGCGGTGCTGATGACTTCGGCCCCTTCCATTTAGGCCCGGGTCGGAAACGACGGGTGTTCTTCATCATGTTGTCGACTTTTTTCGCTTCGTCAGAAAGCTTGCCTTCATTGAGGAGATCCGAGATCTCAGCGTAAGGCTGACCGCGGCGAACAATTGCGAAGTGATTGTGAAGCTCGATTGGTCGAGTCTTCTCAATAATCACTGACGTCGGACCTCTGACTGATTCAAACCACTCACCCACGAATGCAGCGTTACCGATAGTGGCTGAAAGAGCTACGAACCGCACTGGCTGAGGCGTGAGAATAATTACTTCCTCCCAGACTCCTCCACGAAACTGATCCTGGAGATAGTGAACTTCGTCGAGAACCACTAGGCCGAGGGTCATTATTTGCGTTGACTCAGTGAGCAACATATTTCTGAGCACTTCTGTGGTCATAACAATGATGTCGGCATTGCGATTGATTGAGGTGTCTCCGGTGAGGAGTCCTACGCGGTCTTTGCCGAAGAGCTTGGAGAGCTCGTGAAACTTCTGGTTCGAGAGAGCCTTAAGTGGTGTTGTGTAGAAAGCCCGCTCACCTCGTTCGAGGACTTTTCCAATTGCGTAATTAGCAATTAGCGTTTTGCCAGCGCCAGTAGGTGCGCTCACGAGGACATTGACGTTCTGGTCAATCGCCTCGATCGCGTTCAGTTGAAAATGGTCTGGTCCGAAGCCAAGTCCATCTATGAACCTGCTCCGGTAATCGCCGGTGTTCATTTCCTACAGATCTTGCCAACACCAATAGCGCCGAAGTAAAAAACGACAAGAGGAACGGCTAGCGCACACATCGAAAGTGGATCACCGCTCGGAGTGAAGACCGCTGACGCAATAGTGATGCCGATGCAGGCATAACGCCAGTTGCGAAGCAGCGCCTTGGGCGTAACTGCGCCAGCTAGCTGGAGTGCAACGAGAAGCACCGGAAATTCGAACGTGAGACCGAATGCAAACAGCATGAGGGTCAGCAATGACAAGTACTGATTCGGGTTGTACTCGGTTATTAGCGTGTTCCCTCCCACTGCTTGTAGGAAGGCCAGTGCATGTCCGAAACTTAGATACGCCACAATCATTCCGATTATGAAAAAGATCACAGCGGCAATCACGAAAGGAATGATGTATTTCTTTTCATTCTTTTTCAGACCAGGGTTGATGAATCGCCAGATTTGCCAGAAAATTACTGGTAGTGAGAAAACAATTCCGCCGTAAACAGAGATTTTGATTCGAAGCGATAGGCCGTCTAGCGGATTGGTAACTAGAAATTTACACTGACTGACACTGATTGCGCAGTACGGGTGCTGCAACCATCTGAGGATGGGTGCATACAACAGGAATGAAATCACTCCAAAAACGAAGACACTTGCGGTGGTTACAAAAAAACGGTGTCTCGCCTCAGAGAGATGTTCGCCAAGTGTCATGCCTGTTGCGGCTTTACTGAATCTGCTCATAGTTAGTTCATCGATGGATCGTTAGAGAGCGGAACATTTTCAATCAAGGTGGTGTCTGGAGCTGGAGTTAGGTCTGCCGGCGGAAGTATGACGTCTGAGTACGGTTCCGGTATTTCAATGCCGGCTTCCTTTTTGGCTTCTAAGTCAGCAACGATTTTTGCCGTCATAGTTTTTTCTTCAGATTGTTCGGCAAGTTTGTTCAACATGTTGACAGGGTTTCGAGCGAAACGAGCAATTTCGCCAGCGCTAGGAAGGTCTGGAACGACTTCTCTCACTTCTGATTCAATTTTCTTTTGAATGTTCTTGAGTGAGGACCAGGCCGAACCAAGCTTTGCGGCGACTTCAGGGAGTTTGTCTGGCCCCAGCAACAGGAGTGCCACAGCGATTATGACAATTAATTTGATTGGGCTTAAATCGAACACCTAGCCATTGTAGGGCGATGGACCTGACCTACCCCTAGAACCAGTGGAGCCGAGAAAATGGCCAAATTCTGACAAATACCTTGCCGATGATGTTCGCTCGGGGCACATATCCCCAGTACCGGCTGTCACAAGAGTCGGGGTGATTGTCACCAATGACGAAGTAAGAATTTGCTGGCACGACTTGCTTTTCAATTACGCGTGAACCGAGTGGCTCATTGTGTGGCCAGTTTTCCTTTAGGGCAACTCCGTTAACAAGAATTGTGTTTCCCTTTGAAGAAACCTTGTCCCCCGGCACAGCAACAACTCGCTTCACCAGATCAGAAACCGCGTCACCACATTCCGTTGCAACTGTCGCTGGTGCCTTAAACACGATTATGTCGCCAGTATTTACAGTTCCGAGTTTCACACTTAGTTTGTCAACGATAATTCGATCACCAATTTGAAGCGTCGGCTCCATAGATGCTGAAGGAATGTAATAGGTCTGGAAGATAAACACACGGGCAACAGCGGACACTGTCAGGGCAATCGCAATTATTACGACCCACTCGATTCCGGCCCGTTGTCTTCTGCGTCTACCTCTAGCCCTCTTCTGGCGTTTGAGGTCCTCTTCAGACTGCGTGAAGCCCATACCGGTGTATTCGTCGGCGAATGAGGAAACGTAAGGTGACCAGTCGAAATCGTTAATGTCGATTTCTTTGTTTGAGTTGTCCTCGTCAGTCACATGACAAGGTTAGTCGTGACGCTCCAGTGAGGAAATCAGTTTCCTGAACCGATCGTCTGTGCTCTTGAAGGGGTCTTTCAATAAAACTGTCCGTTGCATTTCGTCATTTAACTTCAGATGCACCCAGTCAACCGTGTAATCACGACGCCACTCTTTTGCAGCTTTAATGAACGTTCCTCTCATGTGAGCACGCGTTGTCGCTGGCGGCGTCGTTGTGGCGGCCTTGATGTCCTCATCGCTCACCATGCGTGTGAAGTGATCTCTTGCCTGGCGGCGGTAGTAGAGGCCCTTCTCAACATTCGTGTCGTGATACAGAAGATCGATCAGAGCAATTTTGGAATCATCGAGCTGGATGTGTGAACGTTCTTGCTCTCGTTCAATGATTTGAAGCTTGGCAATCCAATCAACTCGATCACTCAGCAGCATCGGGTCGCTTCGATATTGCTCAATAACTTCACGCCAAAGTTGAACGGCGAACTTTTGATCTTCTGGAAGTTCATCATGGCTCTGGACGAAAGCCTCTGCTCTCTCGCAAAGATCTTCTTGAATCTCGAGTGCGGTCATGTCTCGACCATTGACGAGTTTCACTGGCTCTTTGCTCCATAGGTCATAGGAAATGTCTCTCAAGGCGTTTATTGGAGAAGCCATGTTGTAATCACGAAGCACAGTCTGCTTATCTTCAATCATCGCGAGCACGACTGCTGCTGTTCCAACCTTTAGGTACGTGGCGAACTCGCTCATGTTGGAGTCGCCAACAATCACGTGAAGTCGACGAAAACGCTCCGCATCGGCATGGGGCTCATCCCTGGTGTTGATTATTGGGCGACTTCTGGTGGTGGCAGAAGAAATTGCCTCCCAGATGTGCTCAGCTCGCTGACTCATTGAGTACTTCGAGCCCTTGGCGTTGGTAACAACCTTGCCAGCTCCAGTAAAGATTTGTCGGCTGATCAAATATGGAATGAAGACTTGTTCAAGACGTGTGAGGTCTTCAATTCGTTCGATGCAATAATTTTCGTGACAACCGTAGGAGTTGCCCGTGGAATCAGTGTTGTTTTTGAAGAGGAAAATTTCTCCGCGGATTCCTTCGTCGTCGAGCTGTTGCTGGGCGTAATCGACAAGCTCTCGGAGAATCATTTCGCCCGCCTTATCTTGGGCCACAACATCGTGAAGTGAATCACACTCGGCACTGGCAAATTCTGGGTGCGATCCAACGTCTAGATAAAGACGACTTCCGTTCTCAAGAAAGACGTTCGAAGATCTTCCCCACGCCACGACTTTTCTAAACAGGAATCTCGATACTTCATCTGGGCTGAGTCGTCGCTGGCCGCGAAGTGTGAAAGTGACACCGAACTCTGTTTCAATTCCATAGATTCGTCGAAGCATGCGGTGTCCTCTCTCGCTGTTCTGTTAACCGAGGAGTTCGCTCACTTGTTCATCATTAAGTCGAATAAAGGTTCGACGCGCACCACGATCTTCGAGAATGCACGCTTCTAGGTCCGACACCGGAATTGTTCGCTCAGGGCCAGAGATTGCACTGACGCAGTCCTTCAGTGTTTGAGACAGTGGTTTGAGTTCAGTTTCGCTGGCTGCAAATCGACCCTTGATGGTCTCGGCGTCACCACCAAGCACTGCGAACATTGGCTCATCGGTGATCGTTCCTTCGTAGCCAACTCGGTACAACTTGGTTGGACGAATGTTGTTGCCGAGTTGGGCAACCAAAACCTCTACTTCGAGAGGTTTTTGGCCTTCAGAGAAGACTTGACCGAGATACTGCGCAAAGTAGTTTGCGAGTGCTCTTGCATCAACATCTTCACGTGAGTAGGTGTAGCCAGTGCCATCGGCCCAGCGGATACCGGCCTCTTTCAAGCGGTCGAATTCGTTGTATTTTCCAACTCCAGCGAAAGCTAGGCGGTCATACACTTCAGAGATCTTGTTGAGTGACGCCGAAGGATTCTCAGCAACCATCACGACGCCGGTTTCATATATCGCGGCAACAATTGAACGGCCTCTGGCAATTCCCTTTTGGGCAAACTCAGCACGGTCTTTTGTTAACTGCTCTGGATTGACGTAGAAGTAATTACTCATCGAAGTGTTCCTCCAGCAATGCCACCTGAAGTAGTTCGACGGTCATTAATGGTTTTGAAACGAGCAGCAACTGCATCAACCGCTACTTCTTGGAAGCCGTCTTCATTGATGATCACCATCATTGGAAACAGCCCGCGTACGAAATCAGGCCCACCAGTACTTGGGTCGTTGTCGCCCGCTTCGTAAAGAGCGAGAGCACCGAGTTCAAGGGCGGCTTCGAGGTCTAGGTCGCTCCTGAATCCAAGGCGCAGTGCACTCTCTGCGAATGGAGATCCGGATCCAATCGTCGCGAAATCTGATCTCTCGTAACAACCACCAGCTCCGTCGAACTCAAAGATGCGTCCTACCTTGTGGCTGGTGTCCCATCCAGCGAGTAGCGGCATCACGGTCAGCGGAGTTGTGAGGTTGTTGTTCTGAATAATTGGTGACAGGTAGTTCGCTTTACCTTCGAGGCTGAGTGACGTATCGGTCATCTTCTCGTAGTGCTCGAACGAAAGTTGCGCAAGTTTGATGAATTCAATGCCCCGTGCCGCCGAGCCTGAGATTGCAATTGCTGTAAATCGGTCTGCTGCTTCAATCTTTCGGATGTCTCGACTCGCAATGTAGTGACCAGTTGCTTGGCGGTCTCCCACCATGACAACTCCACCGATGTAACGAACGGCAATAACGGTCGTTGCGTGTGGAAGATCTGTAGCGTCAAAAGACTGAGGTGCACTAATCCCCGTGGTTTTTGCGAATCTATAAAAGTCGGGACCTGGATCGTCCTGCGCACTAAACAGCGGAAGGCCCATTACTACTCCCCGCCCTTTTGAACGTAATTACGAACGAACTCCTCAGCGTTCTCTTCTAGGACTTCATCAATTTCGTCGAGAAGGTCGTCGAGGTCATGCTTCAACTGATCACTCTTAGCGGTGTCGACATTAACTACCGCTTGCTCGGTACTAGCGCGCTCGGTCTTCTGTTTTTGGATTCGTTCTTGTTCGCTCATAGTTCTTTTCTACCCGTTCATTGCCTTAAGGAGTGCACTTACTGATGGATTCTTTTCTAGCAAGTCCTGAGTGAGCTCTGCTGTACCTCTCAAAGGGTCAAGCATTGGAACCCTCTGAAGTGGTCCTTCACCCAGGTCAAAGACCAGTGAATCCCAGTTAGCGGCCACTATTTGCTCTGGATAGCGAGTGACGCACTGCCCACGGAAATAGGCCCTGGTTGTCCTTGGTGGGTTGTGAACGGCTTCACTGACTTGCTCAGATGTGAACAGTTCCACCAGGCCAACGCGCTTAGAGAGAGATTTATCCTTGCGTAAATCGTGGTACTGCAAATCAACAGCTCGCAGCTTGGCGTCGTAATCATGTAAACCGTATCGTTCCTTCAGTCCTTCAATGATTCGAAGTTTGGCAACCCAGTCAACGCGGTCAGCAACCGAAGCAGGATTATCTCTGACGCCGTCGAGCATCTCTCGCCACTGTTTCATAATCAGAGATACTTCATCTTCGCTAGCAACGTCTGGTGCGCCGGTTCGCTGTACAAACGAATTAGCAAGATTCCACAACTCATCCTGGAAATCCCAGGCGGTCCTTTTTTTGCCGTCTTCACAGAGCACTGCATGCGAGAGCGACGTATCTATTGCGAATGATCGAACCGTTTGTACGGGATGCACTGGCATGCTTGGAAAGACTCTGGCCCCCTCGGCTTCTAACAGTGAGAGCAGCAGTGAAGTTGAACCGAGCTTTACGAATGTTGCCACTTGACTCATGTTGGCGTCGCCAATAATCACGTGCAGTCTGCGGTAGCGCTCTGCATCGCTATGTGGTTCATCTCGAGTGTTGACAATCGGTCGCTTAAGTGTTGTCTCAAGGCCCACTACTTCTTCGAAGAACTCGGCACGCTGACTTATTTGAAAAGCGGGATTAACTTCGAGGCCGTCTTCAGTTTCAGCACCAACTTTTCCGGCGCCGAAGATAATTTGCCTAGAGACAAAATGCGGAACCACTCCAGCGACCACCTCTTTGAATTCAAGGTCTCTACTAAGCAGATAGTTCTCGTGTGTTCCGTATGAATTGCCCTTGCCGTCGCAATTGTTTTTATACAGTGTCATGCGCATCGACGGATCGAGAGACTGATTAGAAACATTCATTGCTCGAAGCATGACTTCTTCACCCGCTACGTCAAACAGCGTTGCTTCGAGTGGTGTCCGACATTCTGGGGACGAGTACTCAGGGTGAGCATGATCGACGTAGAGTCGCGCACCATTTGTGAGAACCGTATTGGCGAGATGCGTCTCAACAATTGGAGCGAAAGAGGTGAAATTTAAAACACCTCGTGAGTCGGAGCTCGGGCTCTCACTATCGAAGTCCCAGTTGATTCGAGTTCGTCCTTCAAGGGCGTAAGCGTTAACGATGATGCTGGAGGCCAAGATTGGATCCTTTTCGGGCCCACCAGCAATGCCGTACTCAGTCTCAATGCCGAGAACCTTTGGAACTTGCATGATTTAGAGGTACTGGCCGGTACCGACGTGCTGAATTGAACGGCCACCCTTGACGTCTGTTTCCTCACGGTTAATGAGAGTGCGAATGAAGATAATCCGCTCACCCTTCTTTCCAGAGATGCGAGCCCAGTCGTCAGGATTAGTTGTATTCGGCAGATCCTCGTTCTCGCGGAATTCTTGGCGAATTGATTCCAGGAGGTCTTCAGTGCGAACACCTTTGCCCTTCGAGGCAATCTCTCGCTTTACAGCGAGCTTCTTGGCACGTCGTACAACGTTTTCAATCATGGCTCCGCTTGCAAAGTCTTTGAAGTAGAGAATTTCTTTGTCGCCACCCTGGTACGTAACTTCAAGGAATCTATTGGTGTCATCAACCAAGTACATGTTCTCTACGGTTTGTTCGATCATGAGACGCACTGCTTTGTCGCGGTCGCCGCCACCGAGTTCTTGAATGATTGCATCATCAATAGGAAGATCTGAATGCAGGTAGCGGTGGAAGATATGCGCGGCAGCTTCTTCGTTTGGTCTTTCGATCTTGATCTTGACGTCAAGTCGACCAGGGCGAAGAATCGCAGGGTCAATGAGGTCTTCTCGGTTCGTGGCTCCAATGACAATGACGTCACGCAGTGATTCCACACCGTCAATCTCTGCGAGCAACTGGGGAACAATGGTGCTTTCCATGTCTGAGGAAATTCCAGTCCCTCTGGTTCTAAAGAGTGAGTCCATTTCGTCAAAGAAAATGATGACAGGTGTCCCCTCTTCGGCTTTCTCACGTGCGCGCTGGAAAACCAATCGAATTTGGCGCTCTGTCTCGCCAACGTACTTGTTCAAAAGCTCAGGCCCTTTGATGTTCAGAAAGTACGAACGAACATTTTTGTTTCCCGAGAGCTCGGCAACTTTCTTTGAGAGCGAATTGGCAACGGCCTTAGCAATGAGAGTCTTTCCACATCCCGGAGGGCCGTAGAGAAGAATTCCCTTTGGAGCAGGTAGCTCGTAGTCCTGGAATAGGGCCCGATGCAGATAAGGAAGTTCAACAGCGTCAGTGATTAACTCAATTTGCGCGTCAAGTCCTCCTATGTCCTCATACGAGATGTTTGGAACTTCTTCAAGGACAAGTTCTTCAGACTCAGGTCGAGCGATCTTTTCCACCAAGAGGTTTGACCTGGTGTCGAACAGCAGTGCGTCGCCTGCTCGCAACTTCGTTTCCCTGAGCGACTCCGCAATTTCAACTACACGCTCTTCGTCAGCTCTTCCATACACAAGCACTCGACGCTCGTCGAGAACGTCCTTCACGGACACAACTTCACCTTGCCCGTCAGATTCGCGAACGGCAATTACGGAGAATGATTCGTTAAGGATGACTTCATCGCCACGTCGTACATCACTTGGTGTAATTCCCGGAAGAATTGAAACGCGCATCTTTCTTCCCTGTGCGTAGATGTCTACGGTGTTGTCGTCATTAAATGCAATGAATGTTCCGTACACCGCAGGCGGCATTGTTAACTTCTCAACCTCTTCTCGCAAGATGGCAATCTGGTCGCGAGTTTGTTGAATTGTCATTGTCAACTTCTCGTTGTTCGAACGAGTCTGAGATAGCTGGCCTCTCGCTTCAAGGAGCTGCTCTTCAAGAACCTCAATGCGGTGATTGGCTTGGTCGATGTTGTTGAGCACGAAGTCTTGTGCGCCTAAGACGACAATCTGGTCTTCATTGTTTTCGGGCTGATTCTCATCGTGGCGGTCCATTTCTTTACCCTAGGGGAACTTTTGACCGGTTTCAAAGTTATTGAGGCCCAGAAGTTCCCGCTAAAGTAAATGAATCACTTAGGCCACGGAGGCATGCAATGAAGGTTTGGATCGACCAAGATCTGTGCACAGGAGACGGACTCTGCGAAGAGATCTGCCCATCTGTCTTCACACTCCTTGACGATGGCCTGGCCTACGTTAAGCAAGACGGTCAAGTGAAGGACTCACCCGGTGGCGCCGAAGGGCTTGCTGTTGTTCCGGCAGAGTTTGAAGAAGCAGTTGTTGAGGCCTCAGAAGAGTGCCCTGGCGAATGCATCTTTATTGAAAAGGACTAGTCCTTTTGTGGTCGACCTACGAGTCGGCGTGCTGAAGTAAGAAATCCTGTGTGTCCAACCATTCTGTGATCTGGACGAACTGATCTTCCATCGATGTGCCATGTACGACGGAAAATTTCGACTGTTTCTTCGAGTCCAAACTGATATTTGCGGAGCGTTTCGCGAAATAGTTGTGTCTGATTAATTGTCGGAAGATACGCCAGCAAAATTCCACCTGGACGAAGAGCCTTCTCCGCGTGTTCAACAACCAGCGATGGCTCGGGCATATCGAGAATGATTCGGTCGAGATCAACTTCATCGATGCCGTGTGTGACATCACGAATGTGAATGTCGTAGTGAACGTCGTCTCCGAGATACTCACGGACAGTCTTCTTGGCGTGCTCAGCGAAGTCTTCTCTGATTTCATACCCAGTAATCAATGCACCGGCTCGTAGAAGAGTCATTGATAGAGCACCGGAGCCAACACCAGCTTCTAGGACGCGCATTCCGGGTCCAATGTCAGCCTGCATGAGAATTGTTCCGAGGTCTTTTGGATAGATGACTTGAGCTCCGCGTGGCATCTTCAAGATAACTTCAGAGAGTGTTGGGCGAACCACCAGGAAACTTCGCTCAGTGTTGCCTTTGATGAGTGAACCCTCTACAGCACCAATTACGTCATTGTGTTGAATGATGCCGGCGTGGGTGTGAAACGCAGCGTCTGGCTTCAGCGTGATTAGATACTGACGATCTTTGGCGTCAATGAGCATGACGCGCTCGCCTGCTTGAAGAATTGCCTTGCTCATGCGTGCTTTCCCTTTTTCTTTTGAGCACCAGAAGTTGCAGCGCGCTTATCGATAAATCTGAACAGCAAAATACCTGCAGCGACACTTAGCCACTTTGGTGACTTCTGTGCCCATGCTCGACCAAAGGACGAAGCAAGTAGCACTCGAAATAATCTTTTAAGAATCAACGCCGAGCCTTGCCCGATTTACGACCTCTAAGAAATCCCCAAAGGTAGCCAGTGAAAAGTCCACCAAGGCCGATTGCGGCGATGTTAGGAGTCTCTCCATCAGCTTTTTCACCAAGGGAGACATCTTCTGGCAACAATGAACGAACTGAACGTTCTAATTCCAAACGAGTTTCTGATTTATTGCGCATACTTATTTCTCAAGTCGACGCTTGGCAACGCCACTGGAAATTCTCCATGCAGTGAGTGCAAGAACAATGGCACTGGCGGCTGCAACAACTAGATATGGAATCCAGGAAAGTGTGCCGTTTAGAACCCTGAACTGGTTTTGGAGAAATCTAAGAAGCCCGAAAAGGAGAAGCGCTGTTCCAGTCCCCACGAAGATGCTGCCGATTGCCCCAAAGATCATGTAGCGGCCAAGCTCTTTGATTGGCTTTACGGTTTCTTCTTTGATGTAGCGAACGGCGAGATCTCTGATGTCTTCAATGTCTTTTTGAAGAGATGCTCCTCGAAGAAGCTTGCGCCAGGATGACTTTTCCATTAACTAATCCTACTCAGAGCGTTCTTTAATTAGATAGGAAGAACTAGCAGTAGCGATCAAAAGACCAGCTTCATCGGTGACCTTTGCTTCAAGAAACGAAATGACACTTCCTGGCTTGAGTACTTGCGCTGTGCAGGTCAGTGTTGATCCAAGCTTGGCCGGACGCATAAAGGACACCTTCATCTCAGTATTGGCAACTGAGATGTTCTTCTTCCCCGCCCCAGTGACGGCACTCGCACCCATCGCTGAGTCGAGCATTGCGGCGATAAATCCACCCTGGACAATCCCTGCAGGATTTAGAAATCGTTCGTCCACCTTCATTGTCCACACTGTCTGACCAGGGACGCTCTTGTCTACGCAGGTCAGTCCCAGCGTCAGGTCGCAATTAGGTGGAATTTGTAAGGCCATGACACAAGGCTACCCGTTAGGGCTCCCAAATCTGAAGGTCCAAATTCACTACTGTCTAGTGCATGACTGACGAATTATTTAAGGGTGCCACCGAACTCGAAGGTCGTGCAATAAGAGAAATTGCAGCCTTGGCAATGGACGCCCCCGCTGCAGCGAAATCTGGACACAGTGGCACCGCCATGGCACTCGCTCCTCTCGGAGTGATGCTGTTCTCTCGAATTCTTAAACACGATCCCACCGATGCAAAGTGGAGTGACCGAGACCGATTTATCTTGTCGTGTGGTCACGCATCAATGCTGCAGTACGGTCTCGCACATGCCTTTGGCTATGACGTTCAGATCGAAGACCTCAAAGCTTTTCGCCAGCCGCACTCTCGTACCCCCGGTCACCCAGAAAATGGCGTTACTGACACCGTCGAAGTGACTACCGGGCCTCTCGGCCAGGGCATTGCTAATGGTGTGGGAATGGCAATCGCAGAACGAATACTTGCTGCTGACCATGGAACAGATTTCGTTGATCATCGAACATGGGTTATTGCCGGTGACGGCTGCCTCGAAGAAGGTATTAGTCACGAAGCTGCATCACTCGCAGGTTCGCTTGGCCTTGACAAGTTGACAGTTTTTTACGATGACAATCACATCACGATTGACGGACCAACTGAAATTGCAATGCGTGACGATGCTCCGGCAAGGTTTGCTTCTTACGGATGGCACGTGATCAACGTTGGCGAGAAAGCAAACGACTTAGACGCTCTAGAAGCTGCAACTCGTGCAGCGATTGCTGAAACGTCACGACCGACCCTGATTGTTGTTCGCTCTCACATTGGTTACCCATCGCCCGCAATGATGGACAAGCGTGATGCGCACGGCTCGATTTTTAGCGCCGAAGTTATTAGCGAAGCAAAGGCGCTGCTCGGTGTCCCAGACTCTGCTTTTCATCTTGACTCAGAGCTCCCCTCACAAATGGTTGCGTCACTTGAAGCAAATCGCTCACTTCGTGCCACATGGGATGCACGTATTGCGGCAAGTGGAGAAAAAGGCATTGCCTTCCTAGAGCAGTTGAAGACAAATGGCGCTGGTGTCTTTACCGCCAAGCCTGATCTGTATGAAGGTGGCACCAACGTCGCCACTAGAAAAGCAATGCAACGAGCAATGGATGTCTTCGCTCCACAGACCAGGGGTCTTACGGCTGGATCGGCTGACCTAACGGACAACACCGGAGTTTTGCTGAATGGATCATCAGCTCAGTCGCACGACAACCCAGGTGGACGTCAGATCTATTACGGAATTCGCGAGTTCGCAATGGGTGCAGTAATGGTGGGTCAAGCCCTCCACGGTGGAATACGCCCTCTCGGATCAACGTTCTTTGTATTCAGTGACTACGTTCGTCCAGCAATTCGCCTCTCAGCACTCAGCCATGCCGGCGTTATGTACGTCTTCACACATGACTCTGTGGGTGTTGGTGAAGATGGCCCTACCCACCAACCGGTTGAACATTTGATGGCTCTTCGAGTGATGCCTTCAATTCACGTTGTGCGTCCATCGGATGCGAATGAGACTCTCAATCTGGTCGAGCACTACCTCGCAGACAAAAAACCAGTGGTCACTGCACTGATCCTTTCTCGCCAGGATATGCCGGTTCTGAGTGGCGACGATGCAGCGGCGTCAGCAGCTGGAGCTCGTAACGGTGGCTACGTTCTAAGAGAACGTGATGATGCAGTCTTTACGCTCGTTGCTACAGGATCTGAAGTTTCGCACTGTCTTAAAGCTCAAGAGGAGCTGCTCGCAAAGGGCATTTCGACCAGAGTGGTTGCGTTGCCGTGTTGGACCTGTTTCGAAGAACAGTCTGCTGACTACAAGAAGTCAGTCCTTCGTCGATCAATCCCCTCCGTTTCTCTCGAAGCCGGAGCAACCCTTGGTTGGTCTAAGTATGTAGATGAAGCGATTGGTATTGACACCTTCGGAATCTCTGCACCAGGTTCGTACGTGTTTGATTACTTCAACATCAATGCACAGACAGTTGTCTCTCACGTCGAGAGAGTTCTTGGAGAGAAAAAGTGACCAGACTTAATTCACTGTTTGACGACTACGGACAGAGCCCTTGGATCGACAACATCCGCAGGGACTGGTTGAATGACGGCACCCTTGCTCGTCTTGTTGAACAGGGTGTTCGTGGCGTGACCTCCAACCCGGCAATCTTCGCTAAAGCCTTTGCAACAAGTTCCGCCTACGACCAGTTCCTAAACGGAATGAAGGGTAAGGATGTTGAAGAATTGTTTGAAGAGCTTGCAGTTGTCGATGTCAGGGATGCGTGCGACGTTCTAAAGGGTGTTCACGAAACGTCATGCTCTGACTTTCACGCAAAGAAGTATCGCTACTGTGATGGTTTTGTTTCTCTAGAGGTATCTCCTCGTCTGGCTCGAGATACTGCTGGAACGATTGCTGCAGCGCTGAAACTCAACAAGGCAGTCGGACGAAGCAACGTAATGATCAAGATCCCAGCTACCAACGAAGGTCTTCCAGCGATTACAGAAGTTCTTGGAGCCGGAATAAATGTCAACGTCACCTTGATCTTCTCTGTTGAACGCTATTCAGAAGTACTAAATGCATGGATGGACGGCCTAGAGCTCGCCAAGAAAAACGGGCACGAACTCTCATCAATTGGAAGCGTTGCCTCTTTTTTCGTTTCTCGTGTTGACGCCGCCATTGATGCCTTGCTCCCTGAAGGTGACGCTCGACGTGGGACAACTGCCAACGCGCAAGTTGCAGCGGCGTATGCGTTGTATCTGGAAAGAATTAATGGCTCACGAGCCAAGGCCCTCATCGCAGATGGTGCTCAGGTGCAGCGTCCACTGTGGGCATCAACGGCAACAAAGAATCCAACGTATTACGACCTTCTCTATGTTGACTCAATCGCAGCAAACGAGACGGTCAACACAATGCCCGACCCGACACTTGAGGGTGTTCTTGATCACGGCAACTTCTCTTCGTCTCTACTTTTGAATGCTGCAAGCATTGTTACAGCAGCTTCACTTCTTTATGAGCTTCCGAGCGACATTTCACTCGGCGCTGTGACAGACAAGCTTGAAGCCGATGGAGTGCAGAGCTTTATTGACTCTTACGCAGACCTTTTGAAAACAGTTGCCGACAAAGTAAACGGCTAGTTGATGTCAAATTCGGAAATTATTCAGCGGGTTCTGAAGGGAGATCCTTCGCTCTTTGAGGGTTCGACTGCAGAGACCTCACTTGGATGGTTGCGTCACCCCGAAATGTATCTCGGAGAGTGGCTTGATGACATTGCACAGAAACTCCCTCACCGCCATGAAAGGACTGTCCTTCTTGGTGTCGGTGGCTCGTCAGGCCCTGGTCTGTTCTTCGCAGAAGCGAAACGATCTACAAATCTCCATGTACTAGACACTTCGAATCCAGATTCAATAAGTGACGTTCACTTCTCAAATGCAACCGTTATTGCCGCATCGAAATCCGGCGCGACAATCGAAACATTGAGTCTGCTGTCCTACGCACTTGAAAACGGACTCCTCGCCGAGGACCTCGTCATCATCACTGACCCCGGAACCGCACTCGCCACAGTTGGTGAAAAACTTGGCTGTCTTGTGATCGACGGTGACGTTAATACTGGTGGAAGGTTTTCAGCTCTCTCACCGTTTGGTCTCGTCCCAGCGCTGTACGCCGGGTGGACACCTGAGACGCTGCGCAGTGAATTGTCAGAGTCTTTCTTGAACGCTGATGTTGTCGGTCATGCTTTCGAGGAAGCGGCAATTCATGCTGCAGACGTGAACTTCGGACACGGAAATTTTCCACTTACAGCTGATCCCGTTTCATCTGGTGGGGCAACGTGGCTTGAGCAGTTGATTGCTGAAACAACTGGAAAGCACGATCGCGGCTTCATACCTATTTATGAATCAGCCACCAAAAAGTACGAACCATCACAGATCATGCACTATCACTTGGTTGCATCCCTTCTCGCTTGGCACCTTGGTGTCGATCCGTTCAATCAGCCAAATGTTGACGCGGTGAAAACTTCAGTATTCGATCTCCTCGAGAACAAGATCGAATGGACTCCTCCAGAATTTGACAAGGAAGATTTGAAGCATGATTTCAAAACCGCGACTTATCGAACTTTGCAGGTCTACGGTCCTCTGAGCATCGCGGGGGCTCTAAGCGATCTGCAGTCACGTGTACAGAAGAAGTATGGAACTACGACTGCAAATTTAGGACCAAGATATTTGCACTCAACGGGTCAGCTCCATAAGGGTGGTCCGAAAAATATTGCGGCCCTTCAGATTGTCATTCGACCCACCTCCAATCCTCTGCCAATTCCAGGGTCAACCCCCGAGTCAACTTTCCAAGATCTGCACATGGCCCAGGCAATCAGTGACTTCAAGGCAATGACCGCCAGCGGCCGTCACGTTGCCCAAATAATTGTTGATGACCTGAGCGAAGTGGCTCAGCTATTAGCTCTTTAGTCCTAGGATGCTCGCATGACTATTACACGAGGGTTTAACAACCAGCACCTCATAAATGAGTCAGCCTCTTCTCTCGCATCTGAGGCATTCGCCAAGGCTCGTAGGCGCCATGGGCACATCGTCACTTATTCTCCAAAGGTCTTCATACCTTTGACCAAACTTTGTCGAGACCGTTGTGGATATTGCACGTTTGCACAGGCTCCAGCACACGTTGCATCTCCGTATATGTCAATTGAAGAAGTTCTAGAAGTTGCCAATGCTGGAAAAGCAGCTGGTTGCACAGAAGCACTCTTCACACTTGGTGAGCGCCCCGAGCTTCGCTACGACGAAGCGGCAAAGTGGCTTGCTGCTCGTGGATACCAGTCCACTGTTGACTACGTGGCAGCAGCTGCCAAGGCAGTGCTTGATGAAACTGGACTGCTTCCCCATGCCAACGCTGGAGCACTCTATTTCTCAGAGCTAGAACAACTCCGCGAAGTTTCTGCCTCTCAAGGAATGATGCTCGAATCGCTCGCAGAACTTGATGCGCATCGACTTGCACCTGACAAGGATCCACAGCGTCGTCTCAACACCATGCGTTTTGCAGGTCAATTGAAGATTCCATTCACCACCGGACTTCTCGTTGGTATTGGAGAAACTCGTGAAGACAGAATTGCAACTCTTGAAGCAATCGCACTCGCTCATGAAGAATACGGGCACATTCAAGAAGTAATTGTTCAGAACTTCCTTCCAAAGCCACGAACGGCAATGGCACATGAACCAGCAGCGACTGACGAAGAGTTCCACTGGACGATCGCCGCAGCTCGTTTGATTTTGCCAGGTGACATCCACTTGCAGGCACCACCGAATCTGAGCGATGACCCCACTCGACTTCTGGCTTTCGGTATAGATGACTTTGGTGGAATTTCTCCAGTGACTTCAGACCACGTGAACCCAGAACGTGCGTGGCCAGCAGTTGATTCGCTCGCCAGTGAATGCGATTCCAAGGGTTTCTATTTGACTCCTCGCCTCACTGTCTATCCAGATTTCATTGACCAGAAACAAGAGTTCCTTGATTCAAAGGTCCGCACGAAGGTATTGGCCCACGCTGATGCCACGGGACTTGCCCGTGATGACTCATGGTTCTCTGGATCTGACATCACCCCTCCTGCACTTCCAATCGCTACTTCAAAGACAAGCGATGTTGCTGCGATTCTTCGTGGTTACGAGCCGGGTTATGACTTTTCTAGGGAAGAGCTCATCACTCTCTTTAGTGCCAGAGGCGCAGATCTCGTGGCAATCAATGAGCTTGCTGATGACGTGAGAAAGCAATTAGTTGGCGACGACATATCTTTCGTAATCAACAGAAACATCAATTACACAAACGTCTGCACCTTTAAATGTCGGTTCTGCGCCTTCTCAAAGGGTCCACTTTCGCTCAACTTACGTGGTGACCCCTATTTGTTAACTCTCGACGAGGTCAGCGAACGTGTTCGTGAAGCCGAAGCCAAGGGTGCAACGGAAGTCTGTCTCCAGGGCGGAATTCATCCGAAGTTCGATGGCGATTACTACATTGACGTAGTCGCGGCTGTTCGTGCCGGGTCTCCGAAGATTCACATCCACGCATTCAGTGCTCTGGAAGTTTTTGAAGGAGCTCGCCGGTCAGAACAAGACCTCGCGACCTACCTCACACGACTGAAGGATGCTGGTCTAAAGACTCTTCCTGGGACCGCCGCAGAAATTCTTGATGACGAAGTCAGAAAGATTCTTTGCCCTGACAAGATCAATTCTGATCAGTGGCTAGAAGTACACCGCACTGCTCACAGTGTTGGGCTCAATTCAAACATCACCATCATGTTCGGTGCCGTAGAAGGCGTTGATAGTTGGGCTACGCACCTCATTCGCACAAGAGATCTTCAGAAGGAAACTGGCGGATTCACTGAATTCGTTCCGCTCCCCTTCGTGCACATGGCAACTCCGATCTTCATCAATGGAAAGTCACGTCGCGGGCCAACATTCAGAGAAGCTCTGCTGATGCACTCGGTGGCAAGGCTGCACTATGCAACATTGATCAACAACATTCAGGTCAGCTGGGTGAAGATGGGCATCGAAGGATCGCGTCGCATTCTGCAATCTGGTGCGAATGACCTTGGCGGAACGCTTATGGATGAGAACATCTCTCGTGCTGCTGGTGCTGTGCATGGACAGGAGATGGACGTTGACACATTGAAGGATCTTGTGTCACCACTCGGTCGTCCACTCGTCCAGCGCTCAACTCTGTACCAGGCAATTAGTTAATGTCTCCAAGTGATGAAGATTTAGAGATTGCTCGCGACTCTTCGGACGAGCTGCTCCGCGCAGCAAAGCTTTTCGAGCCATGGCGCACGCACAAAAAGGTATTAGTTTTCGGTTCCGCTAGGACAAAGAAGGAAAATCCGCTTTATCAAATCACCAAAGAATTTGGCCAAGTTATGACCAAGTCAGGTTGGTTCACCATTACGGGTGCTGGTGGCGGAATCATGGAAGCCAGTTCAGAGGGTGCAGGAAAAGATCACACCATTGGCGTGAACATCAAGCTCCCCTTTGAACAACATGCGAACCACTTTATTGATGCGCAGAACAAAGTTGTTTCGGTCAAGCACTTCTTCACGCGAAAAGTTTCAATGGCTCGTGAAGCAGACGCGTTTGTGTGCCTTCCTGGCGGCTTTGGGACGCTGGACGAACTCTACGAAGTTCTCACCCTCATCCACACCGGAAAGACGTCTCCGGCGCCTGTGGTGCTCATTGACGCACCTGGTGGAACCTTCTGGACCAAGTGGCTTGATTTCCTTGAAACAGAAATCATCGGTGGTGCCTACATAGGTCAACCAGACTCGGCACTAGTAAAGCTATGCACATCTGCTGACAGTGCCGCTAAAGAGATTTTCTCTTTCTATTCAAACTACGTCGATTGCAGTTTCAGCTCGGGGCAGGTTCAGATCAACCTGTTGAACGAACCAACTGATTCGCAGGTTCAGAGTCTCTTCAATGTGATCCCACAATTATCAAAGGATCCGCTCTTTACTAAGCAGGGGTCTTCAATAACGGCAAATTTTGAGGGACGCAACTACGTTGGTTTGCGACTCGTGATTAACGAGATAAATTCCTGGGTTTAGTCATCACTGGCGCCACGTAACAGCACTTCAGCCTTTTGCAGACTTCGTCGAACTTTAGAAAGACGACGTTCAAGTTCCTTCGCATTCTCTGGTTCATCCGCGTTCACCTGAGCCCTGAGGGCGTCATAGATTGCGTCAGATACGCGCGATTCGATGCTGGAAACCTCGTCAGCTAATTCGTCAAATGATTGCATTAACCAAGTGTGATGACTTCGAGTTCATTGTCGCCATACTGCGAACGAAGAACCTTCTTGTCAAACTTGCCCACGCTGGTCTTTGGAACACTCTCAATGAATGTCCAGCGCTCAGGGAGCCACCACTTCGCAACGCGCTCTGATAGATACGACTGAAGTTCTTCTGCAGTTGCGCTCATTCCAGGGCGCAGCACGACGCAGGCCATTGGACGCTCTTGCCACTTCTCGTCAGGAACCGCAATCACAGCTGCTTCAAAGACGGCTGGGTGTCCCATAAGAGCTCCTTCAAGCTCCACAGAACTAATCCACTCACCACCGGACTTAATGACGTCTTTTGTGCGGTCACTGATAACGAGGTAGCCGTATGCATCGATTGTTCCGATGTCGCCAGTTCGAAGCCATCCGTCGCGGAACTTCTCTGGATCATCTACGCCGAAGTAGGAACCAGTGATCAAAGGACCGCTGATTTCGAATTCTCCAACAGTCTTGCCGTCGTTGGCAAGAACGGTTCCATCCTCTGCGGTAATTCTCATCTTCACACCAGCAACAATTCGACCTGCTTTAACGCGCCAGTCGATCTCCTGATCCTTAGGTGTTCCAAAGGGTGGAATTGAAACAGCTGCCAAAGGACTTGTTTCTGTCATTCCCCATCCCTGAATAATGTCAACGTTGTACTTGTCTCGGTATGTTTCGATGAGCACGCGCGGTACTGCTGATCCACCGGCAAGCAGGTAGCGAAGACTCGATAGATCCACATCTGGCTTTTCTCCGGCAACTCGCAGAACGTCGTTCCAGATTGTTGGAACGCCGAGTGAAACTGTTGGCTTCAGGTCCTCAATCATCTTCACGATTGGTTCACCCTGCAAGAGCATCTGAGGCATGATGAGCTCGACACCAGCCATGAAAGCTGTGTAAGCACAACCCCACGCATTTACGTGGAACATGGGAACAATCAGCAAGCAACGGTCACGCTCACTGAGTCCGATTGAGTTTGCAGAAGTCGATGCCATTGAGTGCAGCCATGTTGAACGGTGTGAGTAGACAACACCCTTTGGGTTGCCCGTTGTTCCTGAGGTGTAACACATGATTGCGGCATCATTCTCATCAAGATCTGGCCAGTCAAATCCCGGCTTCTCTGCAGCGAGAACTGTTTCGTAGTCGAGTGTTTCTCCAAGGACGCCGGTCGATTCTGGACCGTGAACAATGATGTGCTTAACGTTTGGAATCTGATCACGTACTTTTGCGAGCAGTGGAGCAAGCGTGTTGTCGACAATGATCACCTGGTCGTCAGCGTGATTGATGATGTAGGCAAGTTGCTCTGGGAAGAGTCGGATGTTAAGCGTGTGGAGCACTGCACCCATGCAAGGAATCGCAATGTAGGCCTCCATGTGAGCCTGGTTGTTCCACATGAATGAGGCAACTCGATCGCCTTTTTTGACACCAAGCTTCGTAAGCGCAGCAGCTAATTGTTCAGCGCGCTTGGAGATTTGCAGGAACGTTGCTTCTTCAACACCATCTGGAGAGACGGTAAAAACCTTTTTGTCGGCGTAGATAAACTCTCCGTGCTTAATCAGGTCCCTGATTAGCAACTGTGTGTTTTGCATCGTACTTTTCATGATTCCCCCACTGCTGTTTGATGTGATCTTGCTGCGATTATGAAACTACCAAGAAAGGCTGTACGGCTCGACTGGTGCTGGGAGCGTGCTCGGCTTTCCCTGGAGATAGGCGTCAATTCCTGAGGCAGCAGAACGACCCTCTGCGATTGCCCACACAATGAGGCTCTGGCCGCGAACTGCGTCGCCACAAGCGAAGACTTGTCCCTTGCCTTCGAGGCCTTTCACAGCCCAATCAGGGGTCACAGAAAGGGTTGCACGGTTAGTAACGAACTGATCCTGATTGAGACCCACTTGGTCCAGTTCAGGGCCAACGAATCCAGCGGCGATAAAAACGAAGTCGACGGCTTTTGTGACGATTTCATTTGTTGAATTGTCGCGCAGGACAATTTCTTGCAATTTACCTTCACCCTTAAATTCGAGTGTTTCAGATGAGAAGATGCGTTCGCCACCTTCTTGGTGAGCAGAAGTCGTCTTAAATAGTCGAGCCATCGTTGGCCAGGGTTGATCAGCTGGGCGCTCATCTGGTGGACGGTCCATGATTTCAATTTGGATGACGTTCTTTGCTCCTTGTCGGTGAGCTGTGCCAAGGCAGTCAGCCCCAGTGTCGCCACCTCCAAGAATGATTACGTTCTTATCCTTCACATCGATCTCTGATGTGGTTGAGGTGTTCACAGCACGATTCGAAGCCTCAAGGTAGGTCATAGCGGGGTAAACACCTGTCAGCTCTGCACCATTCACAGGGATCATGCGTGGTCGTGTTGAGCCGATTGCGAGAAGAACTGCGTCGTACTCAGATCGAAGTGATTCGAGTGAGACACCATCATCTCCTACGCTCACTCCGGCCTTAAATGTGATGCCCGACTCTTTCATGACGTTGATTCGACGATCGAGAACAGCCTTTTCCATTTTGAATTCTGGAATACCGTAACGAAGAAGTCCACCAATAAGATCGTTTCGCTCCAGCACCGTTACCTCGTGGCCAACGCTTCTTAGCTGTGCTGCCGCAGCCAGCCCAGCGGGGCCAGATCCAACAACGCAAACATGCTTGCCAGTTCGTGTTGACGTATTTCGACTGACGGGGAAACCGTTAGCGAATGCGTGCTCAACTACCTCATACTCAATACGTTCGATGGTTACTGGGTCAGCTGCAATTCCGAGGACGCAGGCCGATTCGCATGGAGCTGGGCAAAGACGTCCAGTGAACTCTGGAAAATTATTTGTTGAGAACAACTGATCCGCGGCTTCAGCCCAATTCTGCTTATAGGCAGCGTCATTAAAGACTGGAATCCTGTTGCCTAGTGGGCAGCCTTGCATGCAGAATGCAATACCGCAGTCCATGCAGCGCGCCCCTTGTTCTGAGACTTCTTTTTCGTCTTGAGGTTCATAGACCTCTTTCCAGTCTCGAAGACGAACTGGAACGGGACGATACTTCGGCCCTACGCGATCAAACTCAATAAATCCGGTGACCTTACCCATTTCGAAGCTCGTCTCTGACTCGCTGGTATTCAGATGTTTCAATGCGGACGAAGTCCATTCGAGCTGTTCGCCAATCGCTCAGTAGCGATTTTGCCTTCTTTGATCCTGTTTCAGCTTCGAAGCGAGTGATGATGTCGAGAAGTTTTTCGTCATCTTCGAATTCGAGTGGGTCAATCTCGTAGACGCCTGCGCTTAAGTGATCATGAATCGTCTTCTTAGGGTCATATAAGTAAATAGTTCCACCAGACATTCCAGCGGCGAGGTTTCGCCCAATGTCTCCGAGAATCGCTACTACTCCACCAGTCATGTACTCACCCGCGTGGTCGCCAGTTCCTTCAACAACAATTGTTGCACCAGAATTTCTAACCGCACAGCGCTCACCAACGACTCCGTTAATGAAGATCTCACCAGAGGTAGCTCCGTACCCAATCACGTTTCCAGCGATGATGTTTTTATCAGTCTCGAAAGTTGAAGCCGAAGGCGCCTTAATGATGATGCGCCCTCCTGAGAGGCCCTTACCTGCGTAGTCATTTGCATCACCAGTTAGACGGAGCGTCAATCCCTGAGGGATGAATGCCCCCAGCGACTGACCAGAGGAACCTTCCAGGTTGATCTGAATGTGGTCGTCAGGAAGTTTGTCAGCCCCGAGTGCACGAGTAATGGCACTTCCGGTCAGCGTTCCTACGGCTCGGTTGATGTTGTTGATCTTTGATGAGATTGATGTCGACACACCAGTGGTGGCGCTACGAACTGCTTCATCGATAAAAGTCCAGTCGAGAGCATCGTGCATCTCGTGGTCCTGTTTGGTTGTTTGGCGACGCTGATTGTGATCGACACGAGCAAGAAGAGCACTCAAATCGAAGTCGCTAAGTGCCGAAGTCTTGCTGTCAATCGCAATGCGGTCAGTATCGCCAATGATGTCGTCAAGAGTCTTTGCTCCGAGCAGCGAAATGTATTCACGAACTTCTTCTGCAATGAACTCAAAGAAGTTTTCTACGAACTCAGGTTGACCCTTGAATCTCTCACGTAGTTTCGGGTTCTGGGTTGCAATTCCCACTGGGCAGGTGTCGAGGTGACAAACGCGCATCATGATGCATCCAGAAACAACAAGAGGTGCAGTGGCAAATCCATATTCCTCGGCACCTAGTAGCGCAGCGATGACTACGTCGCGACCGGTCTTTAGTTGACCGTCCACTTGGACAACAACACGATTACGTAGACCGTTCATTGCCAGAGTCTGGTGAGCTTCTGCGAGGCCAATTTCCCATGGTGTTCCAGCATGCTTCAACGATGTCAACGGAGCAGCACCCGTTCCTCCGTCGTGTCCCGAGATAAGGATAACGTCAGCGTGTGCCTTAGCTACACCCGCAGCGATTGTTCCAACACCTTGTTCACTCACGAGCTTCACGTGAATACGAGCTTGATCGTTGGCATTCTTGAGGTCGAAAATAAGTTGCTTAAGGTCTTCGATCGAATAAATGTCGTGGTGAGGTGGCGGTGAAATGAGTCCGACACCAGGTGTCGAGTGTCTGGTTTTTGCAACCCACGGATAGACCTTCGATCCAGGAAGCTGTCCACCCTCTCCTGGCTTGGCTCCTTGAGCCATCTTGATTTGAATGTCATCTGCATTAACTAGGTAACGGCTTGTAACACCAAAACGCCCAGAGGCAACTTGTTTGATGGAGGATCGACGATTGAAGCGTGGGTCAGAAGTGTCGAAACGTTCTTCATCTTCTCCACCTTCGCCAGTGTTGGATTTTCCACCAATGCGGTTCATAGCAATTGCGAGGGTTTCGTGTGCCTCTCCAGAAATAGATCCGTATGACATTGCACCAGTTGAGAATCTCTTGATGATTGATGAAACGCTCTCAACTTGGTCGAGAGGTGTCGGCGTTGTAGCTGGCTTCAGATTGAAGAGCCCGCGAAGCGTGACTTTCGCATCGTTTTGCTCGTCAACCATCTTGGTGTATTCCTTAAAGATGTCGTATCGCTTTTCACGTGTGGCGTGCTGCAGTTTTTGGACCGTGTGTGGATTAAAGAGGTGAATCTCTCCGTCACGGCGCCACTGGTACTCGCCCTTGTTACGAATTTCGATTCGCTCACCTTCAGCTGGTGTGTAGGCGTCTGAATGCCAGGTGAGAACGTCTTGTGCAACGCGCTCAAGCGTTACACCGCCCATTCGTGATTTCATGCCTGGAAAGTAGCGAGACAGAATGTCGTCTGATACTCCTACGGCTTCGAACAGCTGGGAGCCAACGTAGCTAGCGACCGTGGACACACCCATCTTGGACATGGTCTTAACAATTCCCTTGTTGAGCCCCTTGCCGTACAAGTATCTGGCATCAACGGATGCGGCAGTGGTTAATTCACCCTTTTCAACGAGATCATCAATTGACTCATATGCGAGGTATGGACAAACTGCCGATGCTCCGTAGCCGAGCAGTAAGGCAACGTGGTGAACTTCACGAACGTCACCAGCTTCAATAATTAGGGCCGCTGATGTCCTGATGTGCTCAGCGACTAGACGGTGATGAACAGCAGAGGTGAGAAGCAAACTTGGAATAGCTGCGAAGTCTTTGTTGACGTTGCGGTCAGAAAGAAGGATGATGTTGGCTCCAGCGCGAACTTCCTTAACAACTTCGTCGGTGACTTCCTGGATTGCTTGAGCTAGTCGCTCCCCTGCAGTTCCGGCACCGCTTGAAGGAAACAATCCCTCCACTACGGAAGTTTTAAAACCCACTGCCTTGTCAGATTCTTCGATGTAGCGGATCTTGGCGAATTCGTCAATGCTGAGCACAGGAGATGGAAGAACAATTTGATGAGCGTGACGGTCGGTCTCAGTAAGCAGGTTGTCTTCGCCGCCAATTGTTACTCGTGTCGAAGTAACGAGTTCTTCTCTAATTGCGTCCAGCGGCGGGTTTGTAACCTGAGCAAACAATTGTGTGAAGTAGTCAAAGATTGGTCGAGGTTGTGTCGAGAGTGCTGGCAAAGCTGCATCTGAACCCATTGAACCAATTGGCTCTTCACCGACTTGAGCCATATGTCTAATGATGAGTCGAAGGTCTTCTTCGCTGTAGCCGAAGTTCTTCTGGTGTCTCACTACTGAAGCGTGACTTGGAGCGAGCCATGGTTGAGCGTCGATTTCATCCAGTGAGATTTGCTGTTCTTTTAGCCACTGGCCGTACGGGGCCTTAGCTGCGAGGTTTCCTTTGAGTTCTTCGTCGTCGATAATTCGACCTTGTTCGATGTCTACGAGGAAAACACGTCCTGGCTGCAAGCGACCTTTTCGTTCAACGTTTGCTGGATCAACATCAACCACTCCAACTTCACTGGCGAAGATGACTCTCTTGTCTTTGGTGACCCAGTACCGAGCTGGACGAAGACCATTTCGGTCAAGCACGGCTCCAACAATTTTTCCATCGGTGAACGTAACTGAAGCCGGTCCGTCCCATGGTTCCATGAGCCCCGCGTGGTAGCGATAAAAATCACGACGCTCAGTACTCATGAAAGTTGACTTTTCCCATGCTTCAGGAATCATCATGAGAACTGCGTGTGGCAGTGACCTTCCAGACTGAACGAGGAGTTCAACTACTTCGTCAAAACTTGCAGAGTCAGACATGTTGTCAGTAATGATTGGATACAGATCAGAAATTTCAACCGGAAGCAGATCGCTCTTAAGTGTTGTTTCACGAGCTGTCATCCAGTTACGGTTACCGCGAACGGTGTTGATTTCACCGTTGTGCGAGATGTAACGGAATGGCTGAGCAAGTTCCCATCTCGGCAGCACGTTGGTTGAGAAGCGACTGTGTACTACTGCGATTGAAGTAATTAGACGCTCATCGCGAAGATCATCAAAGTATTGACGAAGTTGTGGCGAACTGAGCATGCCCTTGTAGATCAATACGTTCGGCGAACATGAAGATGCGTAAATCGGAAGCTCATGTTCCAGCATCTTTCGAGCAGCAAAGAGTGATCGCTCGAGGCTGTCAGCCCCGTCGCTGGTAATGAGTTGTTGGATAAAGACCGGCTCTGAAGCTGATGATGTTGGCCCAAGGATTGAAGAGTCAACTGGAACTACTCGCCAACCACTTGACTTCAAAGAAACCTTGGCGAGCGACTTGTCAATTGTTGACTGGACGTCGCTCATCACTAAGTCTTTTGGAATCATCCAGAACGCAACGCCATAGTCTCCAGCAGCAGGAACATTGTCAAAGACTTCTCGAATAAATGAGTCCGGCATTTGAATAAGAAGACCTGCGCCGTCACCTGAACCCGTATCGGCTCCAGTGGCGCCACGGTGCTCCATGTTTTCAAGAATGGTTAGAGCGTCGAAGACGTTCTTGTGAGTTGGTGTTGCTGTGAGATCAGCAACCATTCCAACGCCACAGGCGTCGTGCTCAAAATTGGGGTCGTAGAGAGTTTTTGTCATATTCGTTGTCTAGTGGGACAACGCTGACCCGCACTAAGTATAACGAATCTGCAATTACCCGTGCCACGCCTACTGTGTTGGGGTGAGTAAAAGTTCGATTGTCGTTGGTGGCGGAATAATTGGCCTGCTGAGCGCTTACCGGCTAGCCCAGGCTGGTTTTTCCGTCGATTTATTCGATCCACAGCTAGCCAAAGGAGCGACATTTGCGGCCGCAGGAATGTTGGCTCCAGGTGGCGAAATTACAAGTGGAGAAAAGTCTCAGTATTCAGTGCAATTGAAGTCAACTCCCGCATGGCAACTTTTATCGAGAGAAATTGAATCCATTTGCGGCGAAAAGATTCAAATTCACCATGTCGGAACGCTTCTCCTGGGTTGGGACATTGCAGACAAGAGACTTGTGCAACAACACCTTGAGCTCGCTACAGAATTTAAGGCCTGTGTTTCGAGTGTTGACAGAGATGGCAACTCAACGATGTTTGAACACATCTCTCCACGAATAAACGAGGGCATTCTGTTACAAGATGATGCTTGGGTTGACCCAGATCAAGTGATCACCGCTCTACTTCGAGCTCTAGAGAAGCTCCAGGTCAACCTACGCAGTGAGTGTGTTGAAGAAGTAGTTCCTTCTTCACATGGAGTTGAAGTTCGAACTTCATCCGGCTCGCGTCAGGCTTCTTGCGGCATTATTGCAACTGGCTCGTCGATACTTCCAAGTGGGATCATCACTAGTGGTAAAAATTCCATCCGTCCGGTTCGAGGGATGACGGTTCGTGTGCAAGGCTTTGATCGAAGCACGCAGCCAATGATTCGAGCCTTTGTTCGCGGTAGAAAGATTTACTTGGTAAGTCGCCCCGGCGGCTACAACGTCATTGGCGCGTCTTCCGATGAAAGCGGTAACGCCGTCGTGGAAGCTGGTGAACTACAACGTCTACTACGTGATGCCCTTGAAATTTTCCCTGCACTCGAAACAGCCGAAATCGTTGAGACAAGGATTGGTCTCAGGCCAGCTGCGCCAAATCACGAACCATTCTTTGAAGAACTTAAGACTCCTAACTGGGCTTGGAGTTCTGGTCACTACCGCCATGGCATAACACTTGCTCCCCTGGCTTCACAGCAGGCACTTGAGTTTGCGATTGCGAGAGCAAAGTGATTTTGAACGGAAATCAATCTTCGTTCCAGGGAACGGTCGAGCAGTTGCTCGCTCATGAGGGAATAACTCCTCGTGGCGTTGCTGTGGCGATTAACGGTGAAATTATTAGTAAATCTGCATGGAACAGAACAGTACTTAAAGATAGTGATGTAATTGAAATAGTGACTGCCGCTGCTGGTGGCTAGAAAGTTCAGCCAATGACGATAAATAATGACCTAATAACTGCAATCGACGAACGGATTGCTGAAGCCATCAAGACCAAGTTGCCAGGTGAAATTGTTTTGCATCTATGCGAAGCTCGTGCTTGGTTGCTACACCCTGATCAGGCTCACGGTTCGCAACGTTCAAGCCAGTAGGATTTTCCCTTCACGGGCTGTGGCTTAGTTTGGTCTAGAGCGCTCGGCTGGGGGCCGAGAGATCGGGAGTTCAAATCTCCCCAGCCCGACCAGGACTTAAATACCCTTGTTGCGAAGCGTTCCGAGTCCATCGATGGTTGTTTCAACAACATCGCCAGGCTTAAGGAACATCTTTGGTGTTTGACCTTGACCCACACCGTGCGGGCTTCCAGTGAACATGATGTCGCCTGGACGGATCTCACATACCGATGAAACGTAGGAGACAAGTTCTGCAACAGTGAAAACCATGTCACTCGTGTTTGAGTTCTGATACTTGGTTCCATTAATACTGCAACTGATTCGAAGATCGTTCGGGTTTTCAATGTCGTCAGTAGTGGTGAGCCATGGACCAATTGGAGAGAAATTCTCGTGAGACTTTCCAAGTGAGAACTGTGCTGGCGAACCTGCCATTTGAAGTTCACGGTTACTGAGGTCGTTTCCGGTGCAGTATCCAGCAACGCAGCTAAGTGCGTCTTCGACTGAAATGTTTCTAACCCGCTTTCCAAAAACAACTACGAGCTCTGCTTCCCAGTCTGTAGTTTCAGAGGGAATTTTGAACGATGAATTTGCACCGGTGATCGAAGAAGGAAACTTTGTGAAGACCATTGGTTGAGTAGGCAGCACGAGCTTCATTTCTTCAGCGTGGGTGCGGTAGTTAAGTCCAATCGCAAATACTTGTGAAGGATTTTCAATCACTGGGCCAAGGTCGTTGCGGCTCATTATTTCATCGAGGGTTGCGACTGTGGTCGGTGCCGGATCGGTGTCGTAGAACCACTTTTTGAGAGCATCGAGGTTGTT